>Ga0190285_1000084_pt1 | contig 18880 bp, 20 predicted proteins | sample 48691823_MG_FD_163429 | JGI IMG/M metagenome (GOLD analysis project Ga0190285, IMG submission 163429) | Hydrothermal vent microbial mat bacterial communities from Southern Trench, Guaymas Basin, Mexico - 4869-18-2-3_MG | ecosystem: Environmental > Aquatic > Marine > Hydrothermal vents >...
GGATTCGGCGGTGTGCCAACACAGATAAAAGTGACATCTGTATCTATAATAGATTTATAATAGTCAGGTAAGTTCTCGGAATCATTGGGCGGCCTGGGCAATCCTTTCAATAACCCCCTGGATACCAAATCCTTTACAAGATCATCTAATCCCGGCTCAAAAAATGGCGGTTCTCCTCTATTCAATGCGTTAACCCTCTCTTTGTCTATATCCGCTACAACAACGTCATGTCCATGTTTCGCAAAGGCAGCACCTGTAATTAACCCAACAGGACCTATGCCTATAAGGCTTACCTTTAAGTCTTTAGCTATTTTCATAGTCTTGCATCACTTAAGGAATTTATTTGTTCTTGTTAATACTTAAAAGACTTCTCGAAGATGACTGTCAGGGAATTTTTCGCTACGAATGTTTATTTGGAGCATTTGAATTTGTTCGTATTTCGAGTTTATGTTTATAAGTCCACATGATATTGAGTAATTATTATGAATATTAGGATAGCATGGGGGATTACAGGGTCGGGGGATCAGTTAACCGGGTGCGTGACTTTTATGGAGGAACTCACAACTAAATACAACTTAGAGGTTCACGTTTACCTCTCTAAGGAGGGAAAGGTGGTTTTAAAGTTCTACAAGCTCTTGAAAGAAGTTAAAGAGCATTTTCCAAAGGTGAGTTCAGAGTTGGGACCAAATGCTCCTTTCCTATCGGGAAAGATACAGTTAGGCACATACGATTTCGTTTTAATCGCGCCCGCTACCGCAAATACGGTGGCAAAGATAGCACATTGCATAGCGGATTCGCTGATTACCAATTCGGCTGCGCAAGCGATGAAAGCGGATGTGCCTGTGTATATCCTCCCCGTGGACCAGAAAGAGGGCGAGATAGTAACAAAGCTGCCTGACGGCAGGGATTTGAAGTTAAGAATTCGGAAAGAGGATGTGGAGAACGTAGAGAAGTTACGAAGAATGCGTGGTATCACGGTCTTGAATCGAATGGCGGAGCTAAAAGAGGTGGTGAAGAGTTATGGATAAGAAACCACGAGACTTCACGAGATGGACACGAGAAAATGATGCCGGATACAGGTTTATCCCTCCATTTAACCTTTAGAACATTTGTTGCAAAACGCAAATTGCGGCAGAGAAATTTCTTTCAACAAATTTGTGAGTAAAGGAAATAGCGCACTTTTTACTGACAAAATCAGTCACCTATTACAATCTTTTGCGTATTTGCTCGTTTGCGTGCTTCGTTCAGCGGTTTCTCACCTTGTAGCTTTGGGCCACCTTCCTTCCAGCCCTCAGCAAAGTACCAATCTTTTCAATGAACAGGCTGAACACGAATACACCGGCAAATGCACCCTTTTTCACTTCGCCAGCTTTAATAGATTATCTCCTTGCTCTTTAGCACCCCTGCCAGCGATTATCACAGGGCGCTCTGCTTCTTCTATTAAACGCACTGTTGCATGGTTTTTATTTATGCGTTCAGTATATTAATTTTAATACATAATGGAAAAAATTATGGAAGTGGAAGAAATAATCAGGTTATTGAATGAAGATTTTGTGGGTGAAATAGAAGCTACACTGATATACGTGAGAAACGCCTTTATAATGGACCAGTGCGACTCGAGTAGAGTAACAGAAGATATTGCCATTGACGAGATGAGGCACATGAATTGGCTTGCTGATCTCATAGTGAAAAGAGGTGGAAAGCCAACAATGGGGCATAAAGAACTTGATTTCGGAGGTGATGACCTGAGAAGTCAATTAGAGAAGCAGATAGCGCTTGAAACGGAAGGCATCGAGAAGTACAAGCAGCAAATTGATGCGATAGATGATGCAGAAGTGGTAGGCGTCCTGAAACACATATTGGATGAGGAGAAACGGCACAGAAAAGAGTTCAGGATGCGGCTCGAACGGATAAATGAATAACCTTCTCACAGAAGGTGACTATTATGCAAAGTAGCGATAAGACGGAAATAAGGACTCCAAATGCTCTTATAGAAGAAAAAAGCCCATATCTACTCCAGCATGCCTACAATCCGGTTAAATGGTATCCCTGGGGAAAAGAGGCTTTTGCACATGCCAGAGAAGAGCATAAACCTATCTTTCTCAGTATTGGCTATTCCACGTGCCACTGGTGTCACGTAATGGCACGCGAATCCTTCGAGAACGAACAAACAGCCGAGCTTCTCAATACCAACTTCGTATGCATAAAAGTAGACCGAGAAGAGCGCCCGGACCTGGATGCAATCTACATGAAGGCGGTGCAGATGATGGCGGGCACTGGTGGCTGGCCCCTATCGGTTTTCCTTACGCCAGACCTGAAGCCGTTCTACGGTGGAACATATTTCCCACATGAACCCGGGCATGGCTTACCAGCATTCAACGACGTCCTGCGGACGATTGTGAGCTTATGGCGTGATAACCGGGAGCAGATTGAGCAAAATTCCGAACAGATTACGAAACACCTGCGCAACTCATACCTGTACAAACCTCCGAGTGAGGAAATCTCACCCGACCTCCTTGATAATGCTTATGAGCAACTCGTTCTCCAGTTCGACTCTGAGTATGGCGGATTCGGCGCCGATGTGGCTGCATGGTCAGCAAAGAACCCGAAGTTTCCATTCCCCAGCTACCTCTCTTTCTTGCTCCGGTATTACCATAGAACACAAGAACAATACGCATTAAAAATGGTGACGAAGACCCTTTATGCGATGGCACGTGGAGGCATTTATGATCAACTGGGAGGTGGTTTTCATCGCTATTCTACCGGTAGGTACTGGCTGGTTCCTCATTTCGAGAAGATGCTATACGATAACGCACTCTTAGCCCAGGTTTATCTTTGGGCATATCAGGTTACAGGTGATACATTCTTTGCTCAGATTGCAACCGAGACGCTGGATTGGGTGCTGCGAGAGATGACCGATTTCAGCGGCGGGTTCTACTCTGCGATAGATGCGGATAGCGAAGAGATCGAGGGCGCGTTCTACGTATGGTCTCCCAGTGAGATAATATCGGTTCTTGGTGAAGAGCATGGCGAAGTCTTCTGCCGCTATTATGGAGTAACACCGCAAGGAAACTTTGAAGGCGGCAAAAGTGTACTTCATGTAGCTAATGACGAGGTCAACAAAGATACTGCCGATTTCATCAACATGAGCAAGCAGAAGCTTCTTGAAGTACGTAACCAACGGATACGACCAAAAACTGACGATAAGATTATCACTGGATGGAATAGTCTAATGATTTCAGCATTCGCCTTAGGCTACCAGGTATTGCGTGACAGACGCTTTCTTGACGCGGCAACTTCGGCAACTCAATTCATACTCATTAATCTCAGTAAAGAGGGGCAGTTATTTAGACGCTACCGAGCTGGTGAAGCTGCGATTACCGGAACTCTGGAAGATTACGCCTTTCTCATCGCGGCATTGCTCGACTTATACGAAGCCAGCTTCGATCCGAAATGGCTGCGTGAAGCGTTCCAACTGAATGATCGTGTGGTTGAGCTGTTCTGGGATAAAGCGAATGGTGGATTCTTCTTTAATCGTACTGGAGAAACAGAACTTCCGGCAGCTATAAAGGACGCATACGACGGCCCTATTCCTTCTGGCAATTCGATTGCCGCACAGAACCTGATTCGGCTTGCAGCACTGACAGACAACGAGGAACTGCGAATACTGGCTATGGATATTTTTCGGACTTTCGGTGCGCAATTAGAACAGAGCCCGTTAGAGCACACGCAGATGCTTTGTGCGCTCGATTTCTATCTCAGCAGTCCTATGCAAGTCGTAATAGCAAGTCAAAAGATAGAAGAAGCGCAGGCATTTACGGCCGAGATTAGCCGCCATTTTTTACCGTATAAAGTCATTGCATTCACACGGTCTGGTGACGATGAACTTTTGGGTATGATACCCCCGATTAAAGATAAGGTGGCTGTTCAAGGTAAGCCAACCATGTATATCTGCGAAAACTACACTTGCAAAGCACCTATTACCGATCTGGACGATTTGAGGCGTGTGCTAGCTCGCCATAAGTAGTTGCTGGCATAAAAAATCAAAAATCAAATATAACTCAAATACGGTATATATATATATATTGATAACTGGATTTAAAAGAGGAGTAAGAAGAATGATAATAGATGCACGTGTGAGACCGCCGTACAAGAGTTTGCAACAGGTGCTTGCATCGGCGCCTGGCGCTCCTAAACCAGTCAAACGCAGTCCGCTTATAAGCGGCTACGAGCGGCCACAGTCAATGGTACAGAAATCGCTCGAGTTGTTCATAGCCGAGATGGACGAAGCAGGTGTTGATAAAGGGATACTGGTGGGTAGGCAGGCGGGGCATCGCATCGTCTCTAACGACGACATAGCCGAACTCCGTGACATGTACCCTGACAGATTCCCCGCTGCTATTGCCGGTATTGACTGTAGCGATTTGGCAGCAGCATTAGAGGAGATTGAGCGTACTATCAAGGGTATGGGGTTCAATGGGATCGCGGTAGATCCAGGTTGGTGTGTTCCACCACTATACGTGGATGACAGGCGTATTTATCCTATTTATGCACGATGTGCAGAACTCAGTGGTGTGCTGTATCTGACATGCAGCTTGATGCAGGGGCCTGACATATCATATGCTGAGCCATTTCGTATTCAACGTGTCGCCAATGACTTTCCAACACTGAAGATAGTGGTGGTTCACGGTGCATTTCCGTTTACGAACGAGATGCTCGGCGTCATGATTGCCAATGCAGCCCTCGGGAACCTGTGGGTGCTGCCTGACTTCTTCCAGTTCATACCCGGCTTCGCAGGTGCTCAGGATTGGGTGAATGCTGCTAATCACTACCTGGGAGATCGAATGCTTTACGCTTCTTCGTACCCGGTGAGACCGTTAAAGCAGAGTGTTGATGAGTTTGGGAGGTTTTCTTACGAACCCGGTGTGCTGGAGAATTTGATGGTGAAAAATGCGGCTGAGCTGTTTGGGATTAGGATTTAAGGTAACAAAATTTATATGGATACATGCCCAACATGTTAAAATAAAGGATGCTGGACTCAATTATGAGTGGGACGGATGCAACGGCAGAAGACCAGGAGGTACACCTCATGGATGAGGGAGATAAAGGAGAACCTGAAAACCGCAGGGATATTAATAGAAATCGGAACCGAGGCATCTATTCGAAATGCACTTATCATCATTGACAATAGCAATGAGGTTTTTATGAAGTACTTTTTGAGATATGTCAAAGAGGAAAACAAACAAGATGTGAATAACCTTGCATTCCCTCAATTGATTGAGCAAATGCGCAAACACGATTTTTCTAATAACGCCTTGTTGGATAAGATTCAAATGTTCCACGACAGAAGAAATGCCTTATATCATGATCCCAAAAAACTAACAGTTTCCCGGGAGACTATCGAAACATTCATTAAGGAGTCCTTAGAAATGTATAATATTGCACTTGACGCGAAGATTGAACCGAGGGAACTTTATGCAGGTTATGATGAGTTAAAAGAGGGTATTCGAAAGATGGATTGGAACAAAAGATACGACGAATTAAGGAGAAAATAAAGAAAGTGTGATAAAAAAATAAAAGGTAAAAAAGATTGAAAAGCATCAAATATTAAGTGATATAAATTGGGGCCAAAAACCCTAAAATTTCTGTCAAAATCAGAGAAATCAGATACTACGAGAATTTTTAAGTAAATAAAAGAAGCAGGGTATATAGGATATGAGGGAAGCATATAGCCATGAAGTGGCTTTGTTGGCGTAGAAGTGTGTAAAATGTCCAAACTAAACGCGAATCTAAAAGCCGAACTACTCGCAACAGGAAGCGTGAACGTAGATGAATCGTTACTGTCTGGAACATCCACATCAGCCGCAGGTCCCGGCACAGGACAAAAATCAATATTCTTTACATCCGGTAGTCATCGAGTACGCTTAGACATCAATAAAAACTCGCAACTCACGATGATAAAGGAAAACAACGATTTCATAATCCTGAAAGACAATAAAGAATTGGTAAGAGGCGAAATTGAGCCAGTACTCGCGCACTGTCCGGAACAAGCATACATTACACTGAGTGAACGCTGTATCTATGACTGTAAATTCTGTTCCGTTCCAAAGATACAAGGTAAAATCAAGACCCTGGACGAGGTTATTACTATCGTTGAGAAAGCAAAGAAGACGGGGTTGATGAAAGCAATCGCACTTACGTCTGGGGTGGCAGAATCACCGGAAGATGAGATTGAACGTTTGGTTACAGTGATAAGAGCACTGAAAAGATACAACGTCCCGATTGGCGTCGCGGCATATCCTACCAGAAACTCCACAAAACTATTGAAAGAAGCAGGTGCGGTTGAGCTCAAATACAATGTAGAAACCATGAATCGAGATATATTTGAAAAGGTCTGTAAGGGGCTCTCACTCGACTTTATATTAGACTCATTACGGGACGCAGTACCGGTATTTGGCAAGAATAGGGTATCCACGAATTTTATCATTGGACTCGGTGAGACGGACGAATGCGTGCGCGAAGGTGTTGAGCATTTAGCAAAGATGGGTGTCATACCCGTTCTACGTCCAATAACCATACAACCACTACGCAAAGACGAGCTTGAGGCAACAAGACCCGGTGCTGAGCGGTTGCTTAAACTCGCACGGATGACACGTGAAATAATAGATAAGTATGGTCTTTGTGTAGAGGTCTCGCAGACGATGTGTCTTATCTGTACGGGCTGCGATATAACGCCCTATAGGGATATATGAGTTTACAGGATGAGATTTGTGAGAAAAAAATTTATGTATGCTCTACGAACTTTAAATTTTTTGTGAAATTCACATGCGTTCGAGTAAAGCCCATGTGCTCGTAAAATCGCTGTGCCTCGACACGAAATTTTTTCGTTGTTACCTCAATAGAGACACAACCTCGCTTCTGTGCTTCCTGTTCAAGTCGCGACACGAGTTGAGTGCCAATACCCTTATCACGGACTGTTTCATGCACAATCAATTCCTGTATCTCGCCTACCAGTCCGGCATGATGTAGCTGAGGCTCGATATGGAGACTTGTAAAGCCAATAACAAATCCATCACGCTCCACAACATAGTACAGCACGTTGTCGTCACGAAGATTCTGGACAAATACATCATGAAACGACTTCCGGTCAAGCGATACTGCCATCAAAGCAGTAACCAGCTCATACACGGACGCTTCATCGGATTCCTCCGCAGGTCGAATGCTCACCATGCTATTTTCTTCTATTTCTCCTTCCCGACAACCGTCACGTAAACCACACTCTCCTCTGTGCCATATATACCCAACAGAGCGTTCACCTCGTCATCGTAGAGCGCACCCACCTGGCAACTGCCGAGATTTAATGCAACGGCAGCTAACGCCACGTTCTGTGCTATATGCCCCGCATCCAGATATATGTAACGGTAGGCTCGTTGTTTGTATTTCCACTTTGAGCGTGCGAAGACTGCAGTCCAGATAAAGACCACGCTCGCATGGTACACCATTTCTTGATCAAGAGCAGACTGTGCAACAGGAATACGAAAATCCCCCGCTCGTAACTGTTCGAGTTCATGTCTATCCACCGCATAATGATAAACTCCCGGGTCAACATGCTCCACGAGATTGACCACGAGATACGTTTCCACGGGGTACAATGCACCTGCTGATGGCGCGGTTCTGAATCCATATTCAAGGTGGGTAATCCCCTGTGCTGCCCAAAGCAGTTGAGAGAGTTCTGCTTTTGTCATCGGCTCATCTTTGAAGTGTCGCACACTTCGGCGGCGTCCCATGACTTCCCATAGCGGCGCTCCTCCTTCCTCTTTTGGTGGTTCGAACAGGACTTTTGGCGCGGAGGGATACCGCTTATACGTCTCTGGTTTGCTCGCCCAATCTAAGTACCCACCGGGAAGATGTCCTCGTTGATACTTCGTCTCTTGCTGGAAACTGTCTCCAGTTCCTTCTTTCCTACCTCTCATGTTCATTCTTTTATATCACCTCACTAATTTTATCTCTTCGATAATCTCTTCGAGCGTATCTGCATCGGTCTCTTCAAACTCTACATAAGCATCTTCCAGGACATAGAACGCACTCTTCTTTGTTATGCTCTCTTTTGTTATCAGTTTATCTATCTTATGTGTAACCAGAAGCTCAGCAACCTTAAGCCCCTTCCTTTTTTCTAATGCGATAAATGGGTTTTTTATAAATCTCATATCAGTCAGCTCTTTATCCTCTGTTCTTACATCGAATATACAGAAATATTCTGCCTCCCCGAAATGCCCGGAGACTCTGGATCTCAGACCATTATTTTCTGTGCAGGGGACCGTATACCGTATAAATTCCTTCTCCTCGGGCTCCATGTGTATTATAACCCTATCCACATTTTTTATCTCTGATTTGATCTTCCCTTCTACCTTATTTATCGCTCAGTTGATGCACCCTCTCAAGGTCCCTGAGGTTTGTTTCTATCTCCAGCTCTATAAATATGAATTTACCGGAGCTTCTCGATTTCAAGGAGTGTATTTTTCTAACGCCATGGGTCTCAGATGCAACTTCTCTTATTCTGTGGAGACTCTCATAATCGACGGATGCCAAATGTTGCGTTGATGGACTATCACCCTAACCATTATTGCAAGAATATCGCTGGGAAGGTTTTAAAATAAGGGGGGTAGCTATACAAATACGTCATAGCTTTCTGTCGAAAGAAAAAGCAGTCGTGAACTATTTTTGCGTGGGCTATTTTTTTTATCTAAACAGGTCATTACCTTTAAGGAACAGCACGTCCTTTATGTCTGAATCGTGCTGCATTAAACGCAGTCCACGAACGATTGCAACCGGTATACCCTCACTGAACTCGCCAATCACGAGATTCGCAGCCGCACACACTTCATCTGCAACCGCTTCCTTTGTTATCCTTGCTATTTTACCAAATCTGTCCTGTTCACCACGCCGATCTAAGACTGCGGGTATGCCGGAAACGCCTATGCATATCCCTGTAACACCGTCTCGAAACGCCCTGCCGAACGTATCGGAAGTTAAAACAGATACCAATTTGCCGCTTCGCGCTTCTATCTCCTGCCTTAGTCGAGAAACACTGCTCTGTGGGTCTTCGGGTAGCAAAACCGCTTTCCCTACCTCTACGTTTGACTCGTCAATACCCGCATTTGCACATACGAAGCCATGATGTGTCTCCACTATGATAATGTTCCGCGCTATTCTTAGTATCTCTTTTGTCTCGTTCAGTATGAGTTGAACGATCTTCGGATCTTTTCCCGTCTCTTTCGCAATTCGTTCCGCTTCACTTCCCGGTTTCACTTTCGCAAGGGCTATGACCCTACCTTCGCTCTTCGATAATATCTTGGATGTGAAAATGATTACATCACCATCTTCCAAACCTAATCCGTTCTCTTCCAGCGCATCAAAGAATAAAGACGTTAAGTCATCACCTTCACTAATCTCCGGCAGCCCCTTTACGCCTGTTATCTCCAGATGGTTCGTGAATTCAAACTTCACCTCGCTCATCACTCTTTACCTTCTTTTGTTTCGTTTACTAAAGAACTTTAAATTATACTTGAACATTCATAAAGTAAAAAAAGGTGATGAGATAAGAGATGAAGAAAGAGCGGATGGATATACTCGCATGCCCGGTGTGCAAGGGCGATTTAGAATTGAGTATAGAAGCAGAGGATGAAAAAGGAGAGATAGAAAAAGGGTCGTTATATTGTAAGAATTGCGACCAGCGGTATCCAATAGAGGAAGGTATACCCAACCTATTGCCGCCGGAATAGAGAACTGACTGACCGGAAGCAAATTCACGGCGTTCTGGTGAGATGGAACGGATACAACAGAAGATAGACCTAAGCAGAAAGGGGCGGAATTCAATAGAGTTTGAACATAACGTATTGCGGATTCCGTTGAAGCTTGGCGGTGAGACTAGTTTCGAGATGCTTATTTTCAATCATAGCGAGCCAACGCATGTTCATTTCTCGCTTGGCGATGATATGGCAGATAAGGTGATGATACTGCAGGATAATGTGTACGTAATAGAAGAGGAGAAGATAGCAGCGATTGTGAGACTGCCGAAGAGCTATGCAGGAACGTTAGAGGGTATGGAAGCTGGAGAGATATTCGTAAGCGCAGGCTATGGCGCTACGAAGAAGAGCTTTTTGGTCGAGATAGAGGAGCAGAAGATAGAAAAAGAGGTACAAATAATAGAAGATAAGGTAAAAGAGCGAGCGGAGATGGCAGATACAGAAGACCAAAGGGGAAAGACGGTGGTGCGAGAAATATCACCAGAGCGAATGGCTCTTTTGCGGCGCCTGGCTGTATCAGCAGTGGCGATAGCGCTATTTCTGTGCTCTTTCTCTATCGTAATTATATCATTTCATCCTTTCGCTTTTGCGTTAGTCGCTGCTGCATTGTTCATATTTATTGCCGTTTACAATCTTTAGATGCGCCAAAAGGATGTGTAGAGAATAGAGCAGGTAAGAGTGATATGCAAAAAGAAGTCATAACGGTTGCTTTTGTTGTATTACTATTACTGGTTGCTGTAGCTAAAAGCGAATTCAATTACACGTCTACAACATCGCCCGATGAAGGAAATATAATTTCAGGTGGTTTTAGTTTTGTTAATAAAGCAGGGGGTACATGGAACCATGAGCATGAAGACTTGTGGGGTGTTTTTAGAGTTTATCCACAGATAAAGGGGTCTGCTACACGAGTAGATGCATCAACGTCTGCGGCAACACTAATCAAGATTATACCATCCACTAGAGCAGTTAATCCCGGCGAGTCATTCACTGTTGATATAGCCGTGACGCCCAATCAGCCGATAACAGAAATAAAACTGGATTTGTGCGTTGAGCCGTCACTTATTATTATAAACAGCGTTTCGCATGGTGCGATGTTCACGGAGAATTTCGCCTGTAATATCGCTGCGCCAGAAATTGGGATGGTAACAATAAATGGTCTTTCTGCGGGGGAAGCAGTATCAACAGCCAACACTTTTGCCACTGTCCATCTCACAGCAGATTCTCTAAAGACCGGAACCTCTGCACTACATTTTTCAAATGTGAATGTAGAAGGGCCCAAAGGCGAAGTAAGCAGCGATGTGAATGATGGCAGTGTTACCATAGGACAACCGCCAGTTTTCGATACGGGTTATGGCACCTATCCAAGCATAGCAGGCACGCATACCGGCACAATCAAGCCAAAGCGTGATATAATCGTTCACGCACTGTACACGTATTCATGCTTAGGCACGGGTGGTCATTCAGAATCGGTACGTATATGGGATGGCACAGAGATAGTTGCGGATTGGAAAGGTTACGACGGCGATTGGCACACTATTCAATTCTCGCCTCATTTCGTACTACTTGCAGGTCATATATATCACTACTGCATACGCACGGGTTCGTATCCGGAAATAATTCATGAACACGCTATTACAAATGTGTATGGGACAATCACATGTGATGGGTTCGCTGATGTGAATGGGCGTTCGTATGATGACAGGATACCTGCGTTTCGGTTAGAGGGCGAATTTATGGGTGCAGAATGAATATTTTCGAGTACCATGAATTATCTGTCCTTCTTGAGACTGTGCCACGATTCAGGTTGCGATGGAAAATGGTGAATCATAGGCAGACGCTTGTTCTGGAAGGATCGATAGTGACTGATAACTGGAGGGCGATGCGCCATTCCATTCATGACGAGGATAAATCACCGCTAAATGATCATAGCATCGAGGGTACGTTTGAATCCAACACCATACTCTGGACACCAAACTCAGAGAAGGACTCTTACAAATTCTACACCAGAGTTGAGTGTGTGAATGACTGGCGAGGTGGTGGCGGTCAATATAACATAAACGTATCAATAGAGGATTACTATGGTGATCAGGGAACCGACTTCAAAGACCTCTACAACTTATCGCTGGAATCAGGCGAAACCATAAATGTTAAGTTAACCCCACCAGACGATGTTAAATAGTGCCGGATATCCACTCGCAGGCACTGCACTCCTAAAACTTGGTTACGATTCTGTGACTGCCCCGGTATGGATAAGCATACCACCCAAAGCAGAAACGGGTAACTATAGCTTGTATGCAGACGTTTACGATACAGATTGGAATAAGATAGCAGATATCGGACCTGAAGCGGTGACTGTTACTGCTTAATTAGTACGTCATGAGGTATTCAAATGAAGACAAAACCGGTTGAATTGAAAATATTGATATTCGTACTCGTATTGCTTGCCTCGGTGATATTACATGTAAGTGCGGAATCGCTACTAATTACCGATGACCAGCCAGTTGCTGATGCGGACACTTATTTTAAACTGAACGAAGGAGTACCTGTACACGTAAAGACAAACGATACAGGAATCACAATATTTAAACCCTTAGTAACAGGCACACTAAAAATAACGGTACAAAAGGACACATTTGAGCAGTAACTGGGGGTATAATCAGTTGTACGGAGTTCATAGATGCAAACGGGAAAATATATTATGATTGGATACCTGCGATTAGGTTAGAGTGAGTGTGCCAGCTCATTCCTTTTTTATGTAAAAGGGAAAGATAAAAAGGATGAGAATAAAGAAATTAGGAAGTGAGAAAGGAAAAAGATGAAACGCGAAAAAATTAGAAAGCGAAAGGTATTGATATTTGCGGTTCTATTTGCAATATTGGCATTAAACGTATGTGTCGGCTGCACTTCCGCAGCTACATATACCGTGTGTCCCAGCGGCTGTAACCACACCAGCATCCAGGCAGCTATCGGGGTAGCGGACTCCGGCGACACTATTGAGGTGTACAGCGGCACCTACTACGAGAACGTAAATGTGACCAAGCAGCTCATATTAAAAAGCGTAGATACCGGCGGCGGTAAGCCAGTAGTGGCTGCTGGGGGCAATGGTAGTGCGATTACGCTTTCGACTGATGGAATCACGCTTGATGGATTCAATGCAACAAACTCAGGCAGTTCGTTGGGAGATGCCGGGATCAAAGTAATCTCAAATAACAACTCTATTACAGGCAACATTGTCTGCAACAACTACAAACGCGGCATCATGCTCTCAGAATCCAGCAACAACCTCATTACAGGCAACAATGTCCGTGACAACGACAACCTTGGCATCAACCTCGCCGTTAACAACAGCAATAACAGTATTACCGCCAATAATTTCAGCAACAATGGGTACGGTATCCGCAGCGGCGGCCTTTCCAACAACAATAACTATACAGGTAACTATTTCAACAGCAGCAAGTGGCACGGCATCAGCCTCATGTCTTCCAGCAACAATACCATTACAGGCAATACATTTGTAAATGATGGGCTCACTGTTCAATATTCATTTCAAAATACTGTGGAAGGAAATGTAATAAATGGTAAGCCCCTTGTGTACTTTGAAGATACATCTGATATTGAAGTTACAGATGCCGGTCAGGTTATACTTGTAAATTGCAATAATATCAAGGTAGAAAATCTGAATTTATCCTGTACAAGCGTTGGTTTACAACTCTTAATGACAGAAGATAGTATAATCTCAAACAATACCGTCAGCAGCAACAACAATGATGGCATCTGTCTCGCTTCTTCCTGCAATAACGCCATTACAGGTAATAACGTCAGCAACAATCATGACGGCATCAAGCTCTGGTTTTCTCGCAACAATAACGTTACAGGCAATAATGTCTGCAACAACAGCCACGGCAGCGGCATCCACCTAGTTTGTGACAACAGCAATAATAATATTACCGGTAATATTCTCGACAACAACTGGCAAGGCATTCACCTCTGGTGTGACAACAACGATAACACCCTTACAGGCAACGTTGTCAGCAACAACGATGACGGCATCTACCTCTACGCTGCCAGTGACAACAAAATCTATCTCAACGATTTCATAAATAACGCGGTTAATGTTAATTCTGCCTATTCAACCAACGTCTGGAACTCAACCAAGCCCATAGCATACCAGTACAGCGGCTCAGCCTTCACGAGCTGCATGGGCAATTACTGGAGTGATTATATCTTTGAAGGAAATGATACAGATGGTAATGGAATCGGCGACACTGCTTATAGTATAGGTTCAGACAACGACACTTGTCCGCTGATGGAGCCCGTGAAAAACTACTTCGCGGAAGAAGAACCGCCGGCAATCACTTCTTTTCATCCACCAGCATCGGTGAGCGACGTAGAGGGTGCTACACGGACATTTAATCTGACTATTGACCAGCAGGTGAACGTAAGCTGGCTCATAAACGGAACGGAGGTGCAGGAGAACGTGAGTGTAACTGCTGCATCCTACACGAACACGAGTGCTGCTATTGGAACCTGGAACGTATCGGCAATTGCGAGCAATGAATATGGGTCGGATATGCAGGTGTGGATCTGGAACGTTACCTCACTTCCATACACACATACAGATGCCGGAGTTACCGTTGATATCGAACTTACCGAGTCAAGCGAGATAGCGCCTTTATTACCTTCGGGCACCGATATAAGCACCGCAATAGTAATCAGGGTAAACGTAACAGACGCCACACCTGAAAATTCAACTGATGACGCCTACACCGATATAACAATAAACGTAGGTGAACTCGATGTAGAAACATGCGAGGTCTACAAAGAGGGCAGTGGCTTCTTACATCAAGTGGATGATGTGGCAACACTTCCCACTGTTAACAGTGAGACGAAATTCTCAAGGGATGTGGCTAACAACTCGGTTATCGTCAGGCTTTATGTTGGTGACCCGCTGATTGGCGTGATTTCTTCGGTAATCGAAGGTGTATTCGATACCGGCAAGGGCATTTACCCAAGCATAATGGGCACACACGAAGGCACAATCACACCTTCACACAACCTCACCGTCAGCAAACTGTACACCTACCCGTGTGCCGGAACCGGTGGACACACAGAGTCTATCGAATTATACGAAAACGGCACTTTAATAGCGAACGGCACCTGGAACGGATACCAGAGCGACTGGCATAACATAACACTCAATAACGTAACAGATGGTACTTCTTATGTCACGCTATTGCAAGACCATGAATACAACTACACCATTTGCACAGGCTCTTATCCTCAAATATTACACGCAACCAGTAAAGAAGTAACCTGTGGGACAATTACCTGCACTCAGTTCAGGGATGCAAATGGGAATAAATACAACGATTGGATACCTGCTATCAAGTTCTTTTAGCATTAGAACGAGAAAGGAGATGAATGCGGAAATCAAAAAGCGGCTACTGGGAAAAGTAGAGACCGTGATTGAGCGAGTTGAGTTCATCACGGAGCATCTATCGCAGCAAATACTGAGAGATAGATTATTGCGTAAAGCGCTCTATAAAGAATTTCAAGAAGCGGTTTCAGACGTATGCGCAATGCTAAGAAGAAGATTGAATTCATCGGCAAAAGATGATTACAGCAATATTGACTTTTCGGTGGTGGTTTTAGAACGGATAAAAAACTGAAAGAACAGCTCTTAGATGTATTAAAGGATATGGTGCCATACGTCAAAGGGATACTGGTTTATGGGTCATTTACTAAAGGCTATGCAGATGTGACTTCGGATATTGATATATGTGCGATAGAAAAAGAAGGTGTAGGATTTGTACGAGCGGATTCTGAAAGTTTCGGCAGATAAAAGATACGATATTGTGGTATTCAATAAGATACCCTGGTATCTGAGGGGCGAGATACTGTAAAATAACGAGGTTGTTTATGTAGAGGACGCGGATAACCTGGACTTTTGGTTATATAAGCAGTTAAATATCTGGAATGGGATGAAAAGGAGGCAAAGCGCAGTATCTGCTGATGATTTGATAGGTAGAGTATATGAAGGACGATTGAAAAATAATCTGCATACTTGAGCTGTCATTCATAACATCATAGATCAAGCTTTAATTAGATAATTTTTTTTACTGTTAGAAAAGTAAAAAATAAAAAGGATGAAAAGCGAAAGCAGAGTGAAAAAAGGGGAAATATTGCTATTTGTATTTGTATTTGTGTCGGTGGCATCCATAGGTGTGAGCTGCGCAAGTGGAGGAACACTGCCACCAGAAGAGGCATGGAACAAAGCTTTTAGAGGCGGTGGTGAAGATGCTGCATGGTCTGTTCAGCAGACTTCTGACGGTGGCTATATCCTTGCAGGAATTACGAAATATTCTGAATATGATTCTGATGTTTGGCTGGTTAAGACCAATTCAAACGGGGACAAGCAATGGGATAATACTTTCGGCCTACCTCAAAAACATGATTACGCGCATTCCGTTCAGCAGACCTCAGATGATGGTTATATCATTGCAGGAGCGACGTTTTCTTTCGGGGCGGGTTTAAGTGACTTTTGGCTGATTAAGACTAATTCTAAGGGCGAATGGCAATGGGACGAAACATTTGGCGGTTCTGACCATGATTGGGCATATTCAGTCCAGCAGACTAAAGACAACGGCTTCATCATTGCTGGAGGTACATTTTCGGACGGTGGTGGTTACTCAAATGCTTTGCTGGTGAAGACCAATTTAAAGGGAGACAAGGAATGGAAGAAGCCCTTTGGTGGCACAGCCGATGACGAGGCTTACGCAGTCCAGCAAACCTCTGATGAAGGTTACATACTCGCTGGACGTACATGGTCCTACGGCGCAGGTTCGTGTGATGCCTGGCTGCTGAAGACCGATTCACATGGCAATGCGGAATGGAAGAAGCCCTTTGGTGGCACAGCCGATGACGAGGCTTACGCAGTCCAGCAAACCTCTGATGAAGGTTACATACTCGCTGGACGCACATGGTCATACGGCGCAGGTTCGTGTGATGCCTGGCTGCTGAAGACCGATTCACAAGGCGAGGAGCAATGGAACAAGACCTTTGGTGGCACAGCTCCCGATGTCGCATATTCTGTCCAACAGACAACAGACAGCGGTTATATCCTCGCGGGTAACACAAATTCGTTCGGTGCGGGTAATGGAGATTTCTGGCTGATAAAAGTACGAGCAGAAGGCAATAGCAATCAGATTTTTGATACAGGTCCCGGAACATATCCAAGCTGCCCGGGAACGCATAAAGGCGAAATAAAACCCGCTCATGACCTCAAAGTCACCAAATTGTACACCTATCCCTGTACTGGCACCGGTGGACACACTGAATCTGTCGAGATACGTGAAGGCACAAAATTGATAGCGCATGGTACCTGGAACGGATACCAGAGCGACTGGCATAACATATCTCTGCATAACGTAACCAGTACTCCGTATGTCTCGTTATTGAAAGATCACAATTACAACTACGTTATTCGCACCGGCTCTTATCCGCAGATAATTCACACACAACAACCATTTACAAATAAGTATGGAAAAATAACTCGCACTCAGTTTACAGATGCAAATGGTATGGTTTATAACGATTGGCTACCCGCAATTCGGTTAGTATGACTGGATAAAGCATTCATCCACCTTTAGATGCTCAGCTCTAAACGATCTTCTATTGCATATCCGATTTATCACTTCGCGCTGGTTCTCTTTCGCTTCTTCTATTTCCGTCTCGTCAATCGTGAAATAAAGCGTTTTTCCGCTCACATCCTCATCGACAAGTTTCCCTTCTCTTAATACCACATCGCCACCTTTTACCATGTACGAACAACAGCTCAGCCCCTGTTCTAACTCCTTCCCTTCTGTATCTTCACTTATATCATATACCGCAATATCCGCATCCGCGCCTACGCCCAGATGACCTTTGTTTCTCAAGCCAAGCTGCTTTGCTGGATTCGTTCTCGTTATCTTCGCGAACTCGCTTAACGAATACTCAGTACGAGGTAACGCCTCATTTGTTAATTCATTCCTGTTAGCGCTGCTAAGCAACCCTGCGAATATCTTTGGGTATGCGTATAAGCTATCGGCAGAGAAAGAGATACAGCACGAATTTGCATTTAGATATTCTAAAGCATCCAGTGCGAATTTTAGTGTGTAATATGCTCTTTCGTCTTGCATCTGATTAGCGTTCAGCTTTGAAAATACCAACGGCTGCTCTAAGCCTATATCTACACTAATATTTTTTTCAGCCGCATCCGGGACGTCATAACCAATACTGATGTTTGTATCATCATTCAGAGAGGGGCAGAAGATGCCAAGGTCAACTGTTCCGCCCTTACCCAATATCTCCTTCGCTGCTTCGTATCGTTCGTCGTTATCTATGCCCGAGCCGATATGCACCATCCAGAACGCGGCTAAATCGTCCGTAGCCTCATCTAATACTTCCGGATACGTCCTCAATTGTATCTGTGGAATAGCTTCTGTATTGCTTAACTCATTAAAGAACTTCAAACATTTATTAGACGATATAGCACGATAAAAGAAACCGCCCTTTGCGTATTTCACCCTTGCATCGTATAACTTCACATTTATTGATTTCGTGAGGTCTAAAAGGAAAATAAGCACGTTCTTTACGCCTTCTGTGTCTCCTGCTCTTATCTCGTTTTCTATATCGTATAAGCTAAGAACGAGGGATGCGGATGTGTCCACAAGGGGAATGCCGCTGAGTTCGTGATGCACATAACTCGCGGTATTCAAGGTCATCACAGGCTCGTTTACGTGCGTATAGCCAATACGAGCATAATCAAGTCCTATTTCGCTCAACGTGGGGAATCCAAAAGCTAACCGCGTTAAGTTTAGCCCATAAGTGGCGACATGGCTGTGCACATCTATACCACCGGGCATTACTGTTTTAGCCCTGGCATCTATTACCTCTTCGGGTTTTGTTTCGTCCACGATCCGACCATCAGCAACGAAAATATCCATCTTCTCGCCTTCTATTCCGTTTGCTGGGTCGTAAACCGTGCCGTTTCTTATCTGTAATTTCATTATAATAAGAATAAATAGCATGGAAGC
>Ga0190285_1000085_pt1 | contig 18867 bp, 22 predicted proteins | sample 48691823_MG_FD_163429 | JGI IMG/M metagenome (GOLD analysis project Ga0190285, IMG submission 163429) | Hydrothermal vent microbial mat bacterial communities from Southern Trench, Guaymas Basin, Mexico - 4869-18-2-3_MG | ecosystem: Environmental > Aquatic > Marine > Hydrothermal vents >...
CTTATCCTTTGCTATCTTTTTCCTTTTCGGCTCATGGACAAATAGCAGCACTAACATCACGCTTAGAAATGCGAAGGCGGCACAAAAGAGGAAGGGCATGAAAATACCATAGATTGCAAATAGAATACCGCCTGAAATTGGCCCCACTGCCAAGCCGAGGCCCATACCCATATTGTACACGCTAAGTGCATGACCACGCTCATCCTTAGTCGTAATGTCCGCGAGCAAAGCAGTTATCGCAGGAAAGAAGAAGCCGGCACCCGCACCCTGTACAGCTCTCACAAAAATCCAATCATACGCTGCCTTTGAGAACGGAAAGAGTAGTGCTGTAACAGCATAAAGTGAAAGCCCTATTACAATCAGAGGTTTCCTTCCCCATTTATCCGAGATAATACCACCGGGTATGTTAAGAGCTAAGCTTACAAGTGCGAAAGAGGAGATTATCAAGCCGGATACAATGAAAGGATGAGGGATTTCTGGTACCATTACCCACATGCCAAGCAGCGGTGCAATCACAGTAACACCAAATTGTGTACTAAAAACGCAGATCGCGGCGATTATAACTACTCGCGTCGCGTTAGAATTAGACGGCATGTATAATAATAAAATCGTAGTTATTATGAAAGAGACGCACGTACTCAGAAGTAACTTGATGAGTCTTCAAACATATAATGACCTCTATCAGTCACGTTATGATCCATTTGGCAATTGAAATAAATTGAAGCGGTGGCCATAGATCGTGGTTTTAAACCTTATTCACATACTACGGCAATTAAATCAATATGAAAGTCTTAGTTGGCTCCCGGAACCCGGTGAAATTAGAAGCGACAAAGGAAGCTTTTTCTCACTATTTCGATGCCGTTGATGTAACAGGTATCAACGTGAACAGTAAGGTATCTAATCAGCCTGTTGAGGATGAAACCTTCGCAGGGGCAAGGAATAGAGCACGTGCATTGCGAACGATTAACGAAGAGCGGAAGGTTAACGCCGTGTTCTTTGTAGGCATTGAAGGCGGGATAAAGAGATTGTTTAATCGGTGGTTCACTTTTGGTGTTATCTGTATTATGGACGATACCGGAAGGGTGGGCTACGGTACTTCGCCGTTCTTTGAACTCCCATTTCAAATCACAGAACAGCTTTTGGACGGTACAGAACTCGGTGATGTGATGGATACGCTGATTGGTGAGGAAAACACGAAACAGAAACAGGGTGCTGTTGGCTATTTCACTAAAGGGGTGGTAGATAGGAGGAATTTTTACGTACAGGGATTAATAGTTGCCTTGATTCCGTTTTTAAATAAGGATTTGTATTTTCACGTCCCGTACATCTGGTAATAACCCATAAAGTCCGATAATATTGGAATCAAATCCAACCCTTTTAGCCTGCCTAATGCTCCAGAGGCGGCGGAAATCTCGTCGAATTTATTCACAGCATCTCTTCTAACGCCCGTCCCGGTTATAACGATTGGTGTAGGGTCGCTGCTATGCCGCTTTATTGATACCGGCGTGCTATGGTCCGCAGTAATAACTATATACGCACCGGCACCTTTTAGCCGTGGTACAAACTCGTTATCTATTCGTAATATCATCTCGCGTTTGCCCTCAAAGTCACCGTCATGTCCCATACTATCGGTAGCCTTTATATGAACGAATACGAACTCGTAATGCTTTAGTGCCTCCAATGCCGCTTCTGCTTTATTCTCCAGGTTCGTATCCGCTTTGCCCGTTGCACCCTCAACAGGGATAACATCCATGCCAAGGTATTTTGCAACGCCCTTATAGAGGGAAGCACCCGCCACACAGGCACTGCTAAAACCAAACCTTTCGCTCATCGAAGGCACCTTATCGTAACTGCCCGCACCTCTTAGCAGAATTATATTCGCAGGTAGCTCTCCGTTCCGCCGGCGCTCTTCATTCACTGGGTGTTTATTCAGTATCTCATAACTCTGCCTGACATATTCATTCACGATGCTTGCGGTCTTTTTCTCCGCTGCACCTTCTTTAAGTGGTTTACAGTCTGCTACAACGCCGCCGCCCACATGTGTGTCCACATCCGAGACATATCGCGACAGTTTTTCGCCTTTCATCACGATCGCGCATCTGTGCTCCGTGGTATTCTTCAAGGATACTTTAATATCTTTGATCTCAAGTCCGTTTAATGCTTCTGCAAGTACTTCGCTACCCTTCCTACCTGCGCGTCTGTCTATGACACGCATATTATCATTCACGGTAGCGAAATTCGCTCTGAACGCAACGTCACCCCTGTTTAGCTCCATATCGGCACCGAGCGCTTCAAACACGCCTCTACCAGGATAAAACTCGTAAGGATCGTACCCGAAGAGCGCAAGATGAGCGGTATCGCTTCCCGGAACTATTCCCGGGGCTATTACATCTACCAGTCCATTTATGCCCATTTCACTTATCGCATCCAGATTGGGCGTATCAGCAGCTTGCAACGGTGTTCGCCCCTCGAACGTAGGACGGTCCCCGAGACCGTCGCATATTACCAATATCGCTTTACCATTGCTTTCGCTCATCTTTTCGCCTTGAACATTGCGCTCTCTGTTCACGCTTATATGGATAGGAATGCTAACAATATCTATTTGTTAACGTTAAAAAACGTTTCTTTCTTTCAAAGAGAAAGCTTTACCAAAGGGAATTTTATACTTTATGTACCGCACAAACATGAAACTTCAAGAAGGCTTGTACTGGTATAAGGAGAGCGGCTTGCTCGATTCGAACACGTACGTGATAAAGGATGATATTAGTGTTCTCATAGATCCGGGACGGGAAAAGTATATCGGGCTACTGCTTAACGAGATGCAAGTGGACGGTATTAACCCGCAAACTATTGATTCTATACTGATTACGCATCTTCATCCTGACCACTGTGATGCGACGGCTGCGTTCAAAGATGTTTCAGGCGCAAAAGTGGCATTGCATTCATCGCAGTTGCAATATCTCAAGGTTATGATAGAAGAGGCTTCAAGGTTCCTGGGTATGGACAAAGCGAGGGAATTCGAGGCTGATATTGTATTTGATGATGTGCTGAGTCTCGGAAATAGAGAATTGAAGATATTGCATACACCAGGACATTCTCCTGATAGTATATGCCTTTACGCCGAGGCGGGAAAGATTTTAATATGCGGCGATCTGGTATTTGAGAAAAATATCGGAAGGGATGACTTACCTTTTGGCGATGGTAAAGAGCTGGTGAGGTCTATCACTATGATTTCGGCACTGGATGTGGAACTTTTACTGCCAGGGCATGGAGCCTTCATAAACGGTAAAAGCAATGTCAGAAGGAATTATGAGTTCATAGCTTCCTATCTTCATATATTTTAGTGATGGAGCGAAAGAATAATGAGAGAAAGGGAAAAGGTGCAGGATTTGAGGGCAGGTGGCACTGTTGATTCTACCTTCCTCGTGCAGGAGAAGGAATTAAGAGGATTCACCAGGAAAGAGGGCTACTATTTGCAAGTGAAATTAGGAGACAGTACAGGCAGTATATGGGCGAAATGCTGGGATAAAGCAAAAGAAGTGGCTGCTTCGTTTGCGCCTGGTGACATTGTGCATATAAAAGGCATGGTGAATTCATTTAAAGGGCGTTTACAGCTTATCTTCGAACCAGATGGTGTTGAAATAAGCACCCAGCATAACATTGCTGAATTCCTGCCCACCACAGCAAGAGATGTTAACACTATGCTCGACAATTTAGAAAAAACAGCAAAGAGCATGAGGAATGAGCATCTTAAGCAACTGATATTTTCTTTCCTACACGACTTCGAGTTCGTAAAAGCATTTAAAAATGCGCCAGCCGCTAAGATTCATCATCATAACTACATTGGAGGTTTGCTGGAGCATACACACTCGGTTGTGACGTTATGCAGAATCATTGCACGGCTGTATCCCGAACTTGACCGTGATTTGCTGCTTTCTGGTGCCATCCTACACGACATAGGAAAGACGGCTGTGTATGACTATACGTTCCAGATAGAGGTGACCGAAGAAGGAGGTCTTATGGAGCATATTATTCTGGGCTATCGGATGGTAGGGGCTAAAATAGATACGATTGCTGGGTTTCCACGCGAGCTCAGGCTTAGATTGCTACATCTCATCCTGAGTCATCATAATTTCGGAGATTGGGGTTCGCCAGTGAAGCCTTTGTTTGTGGAGGCACAGGCATTATGCTATGCCGATCTGCTTGATGCCCAGCTAAACGAATTCCTGCATCTACAGAAGCAGGAGGAAGCAAAAGGGAAAGAGGGAGTATGGAGCGATTACAGCAGGAGGATAGATAGATTTATTTATCTGGGTAAGAGTTCTAAAGATTAGAAAAGGTCAAGAGATTATGGCGATACACAGTCGGCGTAGCAATTTACATACAGGCAGTATGTTAAAGCAGATAAAACTGCCGGATTTGCTCTCTGTCTGTAATGCCCTTTTTGGCTTCTCTGCCATACTATTTGTACTTACGGACGAAAGCGAAAAGGCGATAAAGACTGCACTCGTGTTCATCCTGGTAGCGGCGGTTATTGACGGTTTAGATGGCTTAGCTGCGAGAACCATAGAGTCTTCGCTCATAGGCAAATATCTCGATTCTCTTGCCGATTTGATCTCCTTTGGTGTCGCACCTGCAATTGTCGCCTTTGCACTTTATAAAAACGTTTTGTGCCTTGCACACACGCATGTTGAACTTATATCGGCGTTCTGTGGTGCGTATGTGGTATGCGGTATGTTACGACTTGCGAGGTTCGATGCGAAAAGTTCGCTACAACGAGACTTTGAAGGACTACCAATTACGGGCAGTGCGATTTTCTTAGCTTCTTTTTTGCTTCTTGCACTCGAACTGGATTTGCCTGGCTATCCGTATGTCCTGATTATTTTAATGGCTGTTTTATGCCTTTTAATGACCAGCGGTATACGGTATATAAAATTAAGGGATAATTTGGTAGTAATAGCAGTTGGTATCGGTTTCTCTTCGTTGTTCCTGCTCTATGCCACCTCTTTGCAGTTGTTCGTTTATCCCACAGCAGTCATTGTTGCGTTATCTGCACTTTATATCAGCAGTCCGGTTATACGGCATTTGCTAAATTGGAATTTGCATTTGCATAACTGAAACAAGTACGGGAATTTTAATATCTTATGACGGTTGGTTCACGAAAGGATCCGCTATTCCACAATATTCAGAGAGAAGTCCAGGCACGTAGCAGAATGTGTAAGCATGCCACTTGAGACTACATCAACGCCAGTAGATGCGAACTCCTTTATATTATCCAGATTTATGCCTCCTGATGCCTCTAAAATCAGATCATCACGAAAGCCCTTCTCGGTCAGGAGCCGTACACAGTCTTTCACATCGTGCGCCGAGACGTTATCAAGCATGATTATGTCCACATCCAATTCCGCAGCTCTGAGCGCATCGTCTATGCTTTCTACTTCCACTTCGATTTTACGTGTAAAACTCACCTTCTCTTTTGCCTTCTTTATCGCGCTCTCAAACCCTATCAGCTTTATATTGTTATCCTTTATTATCACCGTTTCATATAGCCCGAACCTGTGCGGGTCGCCGCCTCCGATAGTTATCGCTTTCTTCTCGTATTTTCTGAACCCAGGTGTTGTTTTCCGCGTGCCCGCCACTTTTATCCCTGCATTTACTGCCCTCGCCTCGTTTACAAATATTCTTGTTAAAGTAGCAACGCCGCTCATTCTACCCAGGAAATTAAGCACAAGCCGCTCAACCTTTAATATCTTCGCACCCGCGCCCCACACAGTCAAAATAGTATCGCCGCTCTTTATCTTATCCCCATCTTCAAAGCCCGTGGAATATTTAACATTCAGATAGTCAAAAATCCGCTTTGCTTCGTCCAGACCTGCAAGGACACCTTCTTCTCTCACCGTTATCTCCGCTTTACATTCGGTATATGGCACTATCTCCTCGTAATCCTCATGCCCTACATCCTCTTCGAGAAAACTTTCTATCTCTCTCAGCAGCATTTGCAAACTCCTCATAAGAACTAATGAATGATTTATAAAAAAAACCTTCGTTTACGAAAGAAAAGCAATACCAAAGAAAAACTTTATTTACCACTGTTCACCTCTTTATAAAAGATGGAAAAGTTAAGAGTAGGTGTAATTGGCTGCGGTACCATAGGAACGGAGATATGCAAGGCGATAGATGGGGATGACCTGGAGATGGAGCTGTTTTTTTTGATTGACAACCATCCCGAAAATATAGAAAGCCTGTATACAAGCCTGAAGAAGAAGCCGGAGATAACCAAATCTGATAGCCACGGGCTGGGAGCGATTTTAGAGGACGTGGATTTGGTGATAGAATGTGCATCGCAGGCTGCGGTTCGTGAGTTTGTGATACCTGCGTTGAGAAGCGGTACGAACGTAATGATACTGAGCGTTGGTGCATTGCTCTGTATAGAAGGGCTGTATGAAGAGATTGAGAGCATCGCGAAGGAGAAAGACTGCAAAGTATATATTCCATCAGGGGCGGTAGCGGGCATAGATGGTTTAAAGTCAGGGGCTATGGTAGGAATAGAGTCCGTAGAGTTGACGACGATAAAGCCGCCTCGTGGCTTTGAGGGAAATGAGTACGTTAAGGAGAAGGGAATAGAGTTGTCTTCTATAGAGCGAGCGGAAACGCTGTTTGTGGGTCATGCGAAGGAAGCGGTGAAATATTTCCCTGAGAACGTGAACGTGGCTGCTACTTTGAGCCTTGCCGGTATAGGGTCCAAAGCAACGAGAGTAAAGATAGTTGCGGACCCAGGGGCAAAAAGGAACGTGCATGAAGTAAAAGCGTGGGGTGAATTCGGGAATTTATTTGTGCGTGTGGAAAACGTTCCTTCGGCTGCGAATCCAAAGACGAGCTATTTAGCCGCTCTTTCCGCCATAGCAACGCTGAAGAGGATTTCATATCCAATAAAGGTTGGGACATAGTTGGTTAAAACTATGACGGTGGATAGAAGCGAATTAGCACCCTCCACAAACGTGGAGTTTAAACATAATATATTATTCTCAACTGGAAGCAGCTTAGGCTCAAAAGGTCTTTCATGTGTGTTCGGTTAAGTATAGCCAACCATAAGACATATAAAAAATATACAGGACATGGATTAACGCAGGCAGAAAAGCAAAAATATTTATGCCTTCTCCGCCCCCCTCTGTATCGCCTCCTCCACCGATGCCAAATCCTTCATTATAAACACTCGCTCCTTTTCGCCCTCTGTGGAATCAATCGAATTCCTTAGTATTGGTGCATACTTCTTAAACCTGTCTATTTTCACTCTATAATCCGATGTATCCGCTATTATTACCGGTTCAAAGCCGTTCTCCTTTAGATACGCTATTATTTTATTCCGCTCGTTCTCGTCTTTAAGCTCAAACCGGTATTTCGGCCGGTTGTAGTAGTTCGACAATCCATCAAATATCTCGCGGTCTCCGAAAAAATATTTGAAGCACCACATATCTCCTATTTTAAAAATATTTATTTTCTCTCCTTTTACTTCTCCACTCATAATCTCTTCCTCCTTTTTACTTCTTACTTCCAAAACGGGCTCTCATTGCCTGTCTCGACTGGAACCCGTGGTACACCGAGTAGCCTTCTACTCCCTTCTGCTCAAGTTTTACATCAAACGAAACGTTCTTAGTATATAGTCCGTCTGGTGACTCCCTTCCCACTATTATCATTGCTCCCTTCTCCAGCTTTACATATTCCGTGCCGTTTACTCTCTCCTGTGTCTTGTCCACGAATGCATTGAGGCTATCAAAAAGCGGGTCCATGACCAAACCCTGATATACCAGCTCACTCCATGTCTTATCCACGTAATCCTTAAACCTCAGCTCATTCCGTGTTAGCACAAGCTGCTCAAGGTCTCTATGCGCCCGTAGCAATATAGTAGCAGCCGGATGCTCGTACGTCTCCCTCGCTTTGAAGCCAAGAACCCTGTCTTCAATCATATCTGTTCTACCAATACCATGCTTGCCGCCTATTTCGTTCAGTTTCCTTATCAGCGAAACACCGTCTGTCTTTGTACCATCCAATGAGACGGGAATGCCATGCTCAAATCCAATTTCTATTCGCTCTGCGTCTTCAGGTGTCTCAGATACCGGGACGGTCCACTGGTATATCTCTTCAGGTGGTATAAAAGAAGGCTCCTCTAACTCGCTACCTTCTATACTCCTGCTCCAGATATTCTCGTCCACGCTCCATCTCTTCTCTGTTTCAAAATAAACACCATGCTCCTGTGCGTATTCCTGCTCCTCTTCCCGCGTCAAATTCAGCTCTCTCATCGGTGCGATTACGTCAAGGTCCATGGTTCTGAAGACAGCATCGAACCTGAGCTGGTCGTTGCCCTTACCTGTGCAGCCATGGGCTACGGCATCTGCTCCTTCTTCTTTCGCAACTTCCAACACTTTCTGCGCTATCAATGGTCTCGCGATCGCAGTGCCAAGCACGTATCCTTCGTAGTTACCGTTCGCCATTATCAACCGGAAGATATAATCATGTACGAACTCGTCCCTACTATCTATGACTCTATACCTATCACTCAGTTTCTCTGCTCTTGCCTCCGCTTCTTTTATATCCGCCTGTCCTACATTCACCATTACTGCAATTACTTCTTCGTAGCCATAACGCTCTCTTAGCAACGGGATGCATACTGAAGTGTCCAATCCGCCGGAGTAGGCAAGCACTACCTTCTTCATTTCGCTCTTTTATATCGCGCCTCTTTCATATCCACAGCGAAGAACTGTCCTGCTATGTGACATAGTAAATCCTTCACATCTATTACTTCTTTCCAGGAATCTTCCTGAACCCCTACTGCCACCACTCTCCCTACTATCCATATATGATTGCCCAGCACTATGTTCGTCTCCTGTTTGCACTCTATCCATGCTTTTGCTTCTTTTATACGTGGCGGCTTCACCTTCTCCGCTTTCTCTGCCGTTAATCCCGCATGTTCTATCTCGTTATCTCCATACGGATAGTCGGTTTCCAGAACGTGCATGAGGTCACCAAAGTCCTTACCTACTATGTTAACAACGAAATCACCGTTCTCCTGGATGTTCTGCCACGTATCGTGTGTGGGATCGCACGAGATGCCATACAAAGGCGGGTCAAAGCTAACCGGCGTATTTAAACTGAATGGCGCTGCATTCGGTATTCCACTCTCAGATACTGTCGTGACTACTACTACCGGTCGAACAAGCAGTTTCGAGAATGCTTCTACTTCGAGTTCCATCTTTCTCTCCTATCTATCCCTTTAACTACCTTTATGTTATATCTGCTATTTAAAAGTGTTTGCAAACATGCAGCTTATGGTTCAGCCTCTCCTGCTCTTTCCCCTCTCATTCTCTATCTGCCGCCGGACAGACGACAAAGCATCCTTTAACACTTCTATGAAGTCCCATCTCCTCTTCTCTCCTTTATGCGCTACATCATCGCTACCCTTCGCGGTTATCACGGTTTTCGCGCCCCCTGGCTCACCATGAGCGACATATAACTTGTTGGGCGTTTTTACATGCACACCAATCTTAGGATATGATAAACCGCCTCTGTCCCTCTCCTTCTTTATCACTATCTTTATCCAGTGTATCCTGTTAACTAACCTGGCAATTTTCTTCACTTCTGTATCTATGATTTCATCCGCGAGTTCCTTATATTCAGCATCAATACTGCCTTGAATCTCCAGGTCTATCTTAGCCTTCTCTCTAAGTTCATGCAGATACCTCATTATATTAGATATCGTTACGATTCCAGCAAGATCATGATTCTTTACAATAGTAACAGCCAGTATATCGTGTTTCTGCATTAAACCAGCAATCGCTGCTATATTTGCATCCACGTCAGCAGTTATCACGGGGGAGTTCATAATGTGCGAAACAGGCTGCTCCATTCTTGTTCCTTTCTCTCCTTTTATTTCGCCCGTGGTCATTTTTCGCTTTGGCTTGTATAACTTTGTTAAAATGTCCCCCTCTGTAACTATGCCAACTAAATTATCTGCGCTATCAACGACGAGAATGCGCCCCAGGTTGCTTTTCCTTATTATACTCCTTGCCTTACCTATACTCTCTGCCTCTTCCATACATATCAGGTCAGTGCTCATTATCTCTGCAGCGCTGACTTGTTTCAAAATGACTGATTCCGCACCACGTCTCATAATGTCGTGCTCCGTAACGATTCCCACAAGTTCGCCATCATCTGCCACTACCGGAGCACCTCTCTGACCACTGTTCACCAGCTCGGTTATCGCATCAATGGTTAGCGTATCCCTGTGCATACAGTGCGGCCTAAACATAAACGCATCCACATGTGATTCAGGATTGGATGCAAGAAGCAGGTCCTGTATATTGACCATATATATCGCAGCACTGTCGAACACAATAAGGTTATGAAAATTGCTCTTTTCCATAATGCCAATCGCTTTTGCTATCGAAGTATCGGGCGTTACTGTCGTTACCTTCTTTGTACTTATCTCTATTACGGGTTCGTCAAACATCTCTCATCACTTCCCATTTTAACATACTCCTATTTAAGATAGTTGTATGTTGGCATCAAAGATACAAGTAGCTAATTTTAAATTCTTCGCTATTACATCTGCTCTTTCCTTACAATAGTGAATATTTCCAGGCGATGTTTTATTAAACCAAATAGACGCAGCTCAGTCTATCATCACCCATTTGTCACTGCCTTCCCATATTTTTATGGAATAAAGCGAAACGCCCAAATCAGAGCCTTCCAGGTTCGCCTCTAACTGCCGTTTCAGAAACAAGGCTATATTTTCGCTTGTTGGATACTCTATTATTTCGTTTAATAGCTTATGGTCAACAAGTTCAAGCAGCTCTTCTACCACTGCCTTCACCTCTGCAAAGTCCGCTACACATTCCGTATCCGCCTTCTTCTCACCCTCCACCACTATCTCTACCTTATACGTATGCCCGTGCAGATTTTTGCATTTACCCGGATGCCGCGGCAGAGAATGGGCTGCGCTGAAATCCATCAAAACACCTAATTTCATTTTGACCTTTTTGAGATTCTATATCAGTAGTAATTAAATATTAAATTTAAATACTGAATGCCTTTTAGTATGGGATGTACAATGTCTATAGGGAAGAACACAAAAGGCAGGAAGCTCCGGCTTTGTAAGGCAAACAGGCGAAACCGGCGGGTTCCGGCGTGGATAATGGTAAAAACGAACAGACATGTAACGACACATCCGAAACGGAGGCATTGGCGGCGCACGAAACTGAAAACGTGAAGATAAGTGGAGAGAGGATCATGGCAGAAGAAATTGGAAAAGAGGAACGCATTTATACGATACCGCTGCGCGATGTGAAGAAGGCACCGAGATGGAAAAGGAGCAACAAGGCAATCGCACTGATCAGGGAATATTTGATGCAGCACACAAAATCGGAATTCATTGTTTTGGATACGAAAATAAACGAGAAGGTCTGGGAACGCGGTTCGCAGAAACCACCTTCCAGGATACGGGTAAAAGTAAGAACAGAGGAAGAGATAGTCAGGGCTGAACTTGTAGAATAGTGATAAAGGTGAATAAGGTAAAAGAGAGAGCGCGAACATTCAATGTGGATAGCAGTCCATATATAGGTATTTTTACAACTTGCACTGAGTCTTTGCTCCTTTTGCCTTCTAATGCCCCTGATAAGTTAGTTGTGGGTATAGGGCGAGCCTTGCATGTGGAAGTCATACGGACCCACATTGCAGAGACATCTTTAATTGGCTGTTTGGTCGCTGGCAATATAAAAGGATTTATCGTGTCCCAGTACACGCTTGATAGCGAAATAGAACGGCTAAGGGCACAGGGGCTGGAGGTGAACATTAGCAGACTGCCGGATAGCGATAGGATAAGTACGGCTGGCAATGTCATACTTGCGAACGATACGGTTGCGCTTGTACATCCGGGTTTGTCAGAGAATGCAGTGGCAATAATAAAGGATACGCTGGGTGTGGAAGTGTATAAAGGCACGATAGGCGGTTTAAAAACCGTGGGAATGGCTGCGGTTGCAACGAACAAGGGCATCCTGGCACATAATAATGCCACGCGAGCTGAACTGGAATTCTTAGAGCAGATATTCGAGTTGCCTGTGGAGATAGGCACGGTAAATTTCGGTATTCCCACGATAGGTGCTGCTTTGGTTGCGAATACGAAAGGATATGCTGCGGGGGATGAGACGACAGGTGCGGAGTTGGGCAGAATTGAGGATGCTTTAGGGTTTTAAGATAAAAATTGCCAGATCAGTACCAGGAACTAAAACATGCATGCAATCGCTTCAATCTGCGAATACACCTGCTCATCTTTGAATTGCACCATTGAAATCGCACCAGATGGACACGCAGACCCACAGGAGCCACAGCCTTTACATACTACATCATTCACGCGCATCACTCCTTCTTTGAGAGAAAGCGCGCCAAAAGGACATATTGACTCGCATGTGCCACAGCCCACACAAATATCCTCGTCCACTACAGCCACAAGTGGCTCTATCACCACTTCGCCCTGCATTAAGGGTATCGCAGCTCGAATTGCCGCGCCAACAGCCTGAGCCACGCTATCAGGTATATCTTTTGGCGATTGACAGCATCCCGCGATGAAGATACCATCGGTGAATGTATCCAGAGGACGGAGCTTAGGATGCGCCTCCAGGAAAAAACCGTCTGCACTTCGGGATATCTTCAATATCTTGGCGAGTTCATCTGCTTCCTTTCCCGGCACGATTGCATTTGCCAGTACCACCAGGTCCGCTTCTATTTCTATCTGCTCTCCATTGCTTATCGTTCTTACCAGTACTTTATCATCTGCCTCCGCTCTTCTTGTCACCTCTATGGGGTCTTCAAGCCTTTTCCTTATGTATTCCATACCCTCAGCCATTACTCTGTTATAAAACTCCTCAAATCCTTTTCCATACGCTCTTACGTCATTGTATATTACTTTTACATCTGCATCTGGGATTTTATCTCTCACCAGATGTGCCTGTTTCGCTATGTACATGCAGCAGACACGCGAGCAGTACTTACGTTCGTCTTCTTCTTGAGACCGGGAACCCACGCATGAGATAAAAACCACTTCTTTTGGCTCCTTACCGTTTATTATTATCTTTCCGCCTGTGGGACCAGAAGCGACCGAAAGCCGTTCAAATTCCAATCCAGTTATTACCTCGTTGTATTTATAACCGTATTGCTCCCCGGGGTCCAGCAGCCCGTAGCCGGTTGCCACTACTATCGTGCCTACCTCTACTTCCTTCTCTTCCTCGCGCTGCTCGAAATCAATTGCACCTGTGGGACAAGCATCTATGCATGCAGGCGACTCACCGCATTTACCTTTCGTTATGTATAAACACCTGTTTGAATCTATGGTGTATATCAGTGGAACTGCCTGAGGGAACGGAGCGTATATTGCTGCTCTGTTTCCTAACCCGACGTCAAATTCATTTGGGATTCGTCCACGAAGCCGGCACGCATCCGCACAATCGCCGCAGCCAATGCATTTTACCGCATCCACGTAACGAGGCTTCTTTTTTAGCTTTACCTTGTAGTTCCCGATGTAACCCTCTACTTCTGTCACTTCAGAATACGTAAATAACTGTATATTCTTGTGTCTTGCTGCTTCCACCATCTTCGGTGTGAGTATGCATGCAGAACAGTCCAGAGTGGGGAAAGTCTTATCAAGCTGAGCCATGTGCCCCCCGATAGACGGCTCTTTCTCTATTAAATACGTCTCAAACCCCTTATCCGCAACCTCAAGAGCGGCGAAAATACCTGATACGCCACCACCTATCACCATCGCTCTCGGTATAACACTAACTCTTTTCTTATCCAGGGGCACTAACAAAGCCGCCTTAGCAACAGCAGAAGCCACCAAATCCTTTGCTTTATCCGTAGCACCTTTGCCAGAATGAACCCATGCACACTGTTCCCTCAGGTTTGCCATCTCGAAGCAATACCGGTTTAAACCTCCATCTTCACACGCATTTCTGAACGTGGGCTCGTGCATCCGGGGAGAGCAAGAGGCAACAACCACTCTGTTCAACTCATATTCCTTTATATCCCTCTTTATTAGTTCCTGCCCGGGATCCGAGCACATGTACAGGTAATCTCTCGCAATAACCACGCAAGGTAGCCTATTTGCAAACTCCGCAACCGCCTCAACGTCTACTGTCGCCGCTATGTTTAAGCCACAATGGCAGATATAAACACCAATGCGGGGTGAAGGTTCTATATTCATGTGCATGACATGTATAAGCTATATCTCTCAGGATATAAAAATTCGGTATTTTATGTTTTCATCCACTATTTCCTCTTCTATACGCTTCGCAATTATCTTTTCGGGATGATGGAGCCCCTTAACTCTCTCCTGGATGTCTTTAAACCCGGAAAAAAACCCTTTCTTCCTCTCTTCCAGAATCGCCCACATCAATTTCTTCCCTATTCCGGGGAACAAATCCAGAGTATGTAACCGCGTGGTAATAGGCTTTGCGTTGTTGAAGACCATTATAAACCGCTGTTCATCTCCTTTCACTATCTCTTCAATGACATAAGCGAGTTCCACCGCTGCAGTTGGTGATAACTCATCATATCTCAACTTCTTGACCACATGGTCTATTACGTCCCGCTCGCCTTCTCCTATATAGACCTTTTCATATAGCACGGGTACTTTATCCTTCTTCGGTGAAAGCTCCATTAATACGAACTTAGACTCGCCAATCGCGTGGACAAGAGGCTTCTTCTGATATACCGGTCGGGTATCCTCATGATGTCCATAGGGTAAATAGTCAAGAACACGGGCATACGTCTCCCGTTTCTTCTCTACCTCAGTTCCCCTACCCACCCTACCTGTTCTTTCATACCTACGGTCTCTCATTCCTGTTTCTCCACAAATGGGTATAACCTCTGCTTCAATCATTCATATCTCGCAATGCAATCGAGTATTTTATCTATATCCGCCTCTGTCAGCGTGAATCGCTCCTTTGCATAAATCGCCCGCACTTCGTTCTTGCTCTTCGGCTGTAGGTCGGTGATCCTAACCGCTATCTCCTCTTTCATCTTCTCTAACTTCAAGAGATCGTTTATAAGCGCACGTGACTGCTCCGCTTCATGCTTAGCGAATTTTGCGGTATGCTCAGTAGCTTTTCTCCGCTCATATCTTACCTCTTCTTCCTCTTCGCCTTCCGCCACCTCTTTTATTCTATTAGGTGTTATTTGCAACATTTCTTTAGCCTCTGCAAGTGACATGATATACTCATTAAGTATCTCCTTTACTATCATCTTTCTACATTACCCCTATCTTCCGGTATAAACTATGAGGAAATAAAAAGGTTTATTATAGACTGTAATCAACAGATTTAGCAGAAAGGAATAAGGTGATTCGATGAAGGATTACATAGTAAAAGATATAAACCTCGCAGAAGAGGGGGGGAAGAGGATAGGCTGGGCTGGCGGTAGAATGCCGGTTTTAGGTCAGATAAGGGCGAGATACGAGCGTGAGAAGCCACTGGAGGATATAAATATAGCTGCATGTTTGCATGTCACGGTAGAAACGGCGAATCTGATGTTGACGTTGCGAGCAGGAGGTGCGGAGATAGCACTTACGGCTGCCAATCCGCTGTCCACTCAGGATGATGTAGCTGCTGCACTGGCTTCGGTAGGCATAAAGACCTATGCGTTTCGCGAAGAGAATGAAGAGGAATATTACAATTGCTTGCATGATGCGTTAGATATAAATCCAAGTGTCCTATTGGACGATGGTGGAGATGCTATTACTGCAGTTCATGCAGCGGGCAAGACTGAGGCGATAAAGGGCGCATGCGAAGAGACGACTACGGGTGTGATAAGACATCGTGCGAGAGCACGTGATAACAAGTTGGCTTTCCCCTTAATTGCCGTCAATGATGCAGAGACGAAGATGATGTTTGATAACAGGTACGGAACAGGGCAATCAACCATTCACGGGATAATGAATGCGACAAATATCCTGCTTGCCGGCAGAGTAGTCGTGGTGGCAGGCTATGGCTGGTGTGGAAGAGGCGTGGCGTTAAGAGCGAAGGGGCTTGGCTCGAACGTGATAGTGGTGGAGGTGAACCCGCGGAAAGCACTGGAGGCGGTTATGGACGGGTACCGGGTGATGCCAATGCGCGAAGCGGCAAAGATTGGCGACCTCTTTATTACCGCTACCGGGGATACTTCTGTTATAAGGGGCGAGCATATCGAGTTGATGAAAGAAGGTGCAATTCTTGCCAATACCGGTCATTTCAACGTCGAGATAGACGTAAACGATCTGGAAGAGCTGGCGGTGGAGAAGAAGGAGATAAAAGAGAACGTGGTGGAGTACAGAATGAAGGATGGCAGGAAGTTATATCTGCTCTCCGAGGGGCGAATAGTGAATCTCGCGGCGGCATACGGGCACCCGCCTGAGGTGATGGACATGAGCTTTGCAAACCAGGCGTTATGCGTGCGGTACATCGTGGAAAATCATGAGACGCTGCGTAATGAGGTGTATTCAGTACCGAAGCATATAGACGAGGAAGTGGCACGATTGAAGCTGAAATCACTGGGTGTGGAAGTGGAAGAGCTCACAGCGGAACAGGAGAAATATCTTAGCTCCTGGGATTTGGGGACGTGAGGAAACAACACCCCTACAAACTTTTTATTCAACATATAGACTATTATCTTAAAGCCAACAGAGAACAATCGAAGAGGATTGGTATTATCTTCCTGGACACGGATAACGATAGGACCACAGGCGGCAAAGAGTTGTTCTCAAAGGTGGGAGGATTTGAGAGTACGTTAAACATTGGCACAGGGGTGACAGGCCCAGCAAAAGGCGGGACTCTAATGACGGTATATATGGGCACAGGAATACTGCACGTTATGGTACGGTAAAACATGATGAGTCCAGGGAGTATTTGCCACCATCAGTAAGTATAGGGGGTCAGGGATCACGCGAACAACCGATAGCATACGATGCCAATTTCATCGAGCTAAAAGTACCGATGGAAGACCTGAATAACAGACCTGATGATGCAGTCATCAGAGCTATTTATAATTAATTCTTCTGCGTTATTTAACCTGCCGTTATCACTACTGGAAATGATGATACGTGAAAAAAGGTTCTTCTCTGCAAAAAGCGTTCAAAACGGATGCTTAACGCTCGTCCTCTTAAATTGTTCGTTACTGAACATAACCAGATAATCAGAGATTCCACATGCTTTAGACAGTCTCTTTGCAGTCGTTTCCACAGATTCGCGATTGTAACCATGAATAACAGAGAACAAATTATGTTCCCACTTCCCGGGGATGGTTACTCTGCCGTAGCAATGCGTTACCTCGGTATAAGAAGAGAGGATATTTCCAATGTGTCCTATCTGGTCTCCTGGCACCTTCCATGCCACCACAGCATTAGCGACAATGCCTACTTTTCGCTGATTTACCGAAATCCCCAGCCTCTTGATGACGCCAATGCTTATCAGTCGCTTTAGCCTTGTTATCACTTCCTCGGTACTTATCCCCACTTGCTTCGCAATCTCCTCGAATGGCTTCTTCACCAGTGGTATTCCATCTTGCGTGATGCTTATAATCTTCTGGTCTATCTCGTCCTTATTCACCTGATTCACCCCCTTCTGCTTCTGAATCTGTAAATTTAAACCTGACATCAATCTTGAATACGTGAGTAGTAGGAAGGTCTATTGTATCGGAATCCGGGATGCCTGTCCTTCTCTTTATCTCTTCCACTGTCTCTTCTAAGTCCGTATCTCCACATGTCGTAACAGTGAACCAGAGATTGTAGTCATGCTCACGGCGGTAGTTATGGGTCACACTCATGTATTCATTAACAACGCCTGCGATATACTCCATATTGTCCTCTGGCACTTTCATCGCCATCAATGTAGAAGAGCAAGAGCCGAGTTTTTGCGCATCAAGAATAGTACGGAGTTTCCGGATGACGCCATTATCGGAAAGTTTTTTCACTCGTGCAAACACATCCTCCTCGGTGACTCCAAGCTTCTCCCCCAATATCATCCAGGGGCGCTCTTCCAGCGGGAACTCATCTTGCATCAACTGTAGTAATTCTTTATCTTTCTTATCCAGCTTGACCGCTTTCATCTTCTGCATCCTCATCTCTAATCTTGTATTATATCTTATTTAAATCCTATGGTATAGTTATTTATACGGTGGTCAGCCAATAACAGAATTCGAACTCAAATTTAGCTAACCGCAAGATTAACTTGACTTGCGCCATTATATAAAACAGCGCAATATTTGCCATGCTCACAGGACTCACTCCGCTCCATTTCAATCCTGACATTCACGCCGTCCGCAAAGACCGGGAACTAAAAAATGCAGAAAGGGAGAGAGCAAGCGTTTTCTTACGCGGGGCTGGTTCCGAGGGTACATCAGTCAGGGAATACGAGCTATTCCGCGAAGCATAAAAGACATACAAAAAGTATTTTATGGGTCATTATTTATGTTGACTTGTACTTAACCAAACACCTATGTGAAAAGCAGTTAATTAAGATGATGTTTTGTAGCGAAGCGCATCAGGATTTTTATTGATTTTATTCGTATAAGATGGAAGGTCCGTAAGTTCATTATAACTCTCAGGCGGGCTATTCAAAACAATTCCCAACCCCTTCGTACCATATTTCTGATACAGTTGCTGTATCAAATTGGAGCCATACCGTGCACCTGTGACTTCTCGTTTGATTGCACTGGGACCCTGTATTTTCTCCAGGTTTCTATCACGCTCCTCTTTAAAAAACATATAATTCTCATCGCCAGTCAACAAGCTTTCAGATACGAATGCGGAATATCCTTCGATTAATGCACCGAGAACGGAACGCCGTTCGA
>Ga0190285_1000086_pt1 | contig 18727 bp, 18 predicted proteins | sample 48691823_MG_FD_163429 | JGI IMG/M metagenome (GOLD analysis project Ga0190285, IMG submission 163429) | Hydrothermal vent microbial mat bacterial communities from Southern Trench, Guaymas Basin, Mexico - 4869-18-2-3_MG | ecosystem: Environmental > Aquatic > Marine > Hydrothermal vents >...
TCTCAGATATATCTATAGAATTCTCCATACCGTGTGTTATCTGGACCATGTCCTCTACTAAGGACTTAGGTAGACGGAATGTCCTGAAGAACGGGAACTTCTCACTCCTATACTTTAAAATATCATCTAGGACTCTCAATGTGCTTTGGTAGTATGGTAGAGGACCTCCTTCCTTAGCTATACGTGTAGTAAGGTTAGCAGTGTCCTCAGATAACTTCTGGAATCTATTCAATGCAATCCTTGTATCATCTAAACGGGCACCGGTTTCCGTAGTTACAGCCTTGTATCTCTCAAATTGCTCAGTAGTTACCTTACCAGCTTTCTTCAGGTCTGTCATAGTATCTAAGTGATAGTCCAGCTCCTTCTTAGACCTAGACAGTGCTCTTTGTCCATCATATAGAATGTTTATGTAATCTCTAACTTCTGGTAAGGTCCATTTCTGGTACTGTAGGAGTTTCTTGTATTCCTTCCCACCTAGGGCAACTGCATCTGCCCATTCCTTACTTAGCTCAGGCATCTTACCGGTCATTTCTAATAGAGCCTTTAACTTCTCAGGACCCCAATCCATGATCTTAGTCTGGTCTACTATATCTCCTCCAGTCCTTACTATCTGCTTCAGTGTATCTACTTGTCTACTAGCCTCTGATGTTTTACGCCTCTCTACCTCTATGAGGTCGTGTGCATACCTAACAGATTCCTTTTCCTTCTCTAATGCCTTCTCTGCTAACTTTAGATGATGATCCTTAACCTTCGCTTGTAGGAACAGTTGTTGTGCTGTCTCTTTCATCTGCTTCAGTTCTTTCTCAGTGATCCTACCTGTCTTAGCCTTCTCCATTAGCTTATGGAGTGTCTCTAGTTCGTTCTGTGCCTGTTTGATGGAGAGAGTGACACCTGAGGTATCTATATCTAAAGTAACACGCTTAGCCTCTAAACGTTCAACAGTGTCGAGTAAACCTCTTACCTTGGTCTCTAACTTCTTAACACTTGAAAGGGCTGAACTGAAATTAGTCCTGACTTTGATAAGAAGATCTACTACTGGCTTTTCAGACATCTATCTCCCTCCCTTCATTTTCACTCCTAGTAACGATGCCATGAGATTTATCTCTTCTTCCTTTGTTCTGGCATACGCTTCTACAGCAGCTACTAACTGTACAGCATCTAAACTAGCCATGTACTCGTAAGTCCACCCAGCGTGGAGCATAGTGGCTATTACTAAGTAGACTCCGTCGTCTGATCTGATAAATTTCTGGCTGACTCCAATGCCTCAGGTGTCCAGCCTGCAAAGTCAGTTATTGCACTGACGATGGCTGTTGCCTTTCGGATAGGTAGGGATTCTACCTGTGAGTACTGCATCTCGGGATTAGCAACACCCCTTTGTATGATGCCGATGGTGCTACGCATATCATCATCTTCCCAACCCTTAGATCTATTAAAGGCATTGACCTTAGCCAGATCTCCTAGGGTTAGTTTACGAATGACTATAGAACCACCGAGCTCCTCAACAAAGACTGTCTTGGTCCTGTCCTCATCTCTACCAAGAAGCTCATCCAGTGTCAGTATATTTCCTTCTTTACTCATCTCTTTCACCTTTCATTTAGAGAGTATTTAGTTAGGGATAAGGAACTTACGCAGTGTAAGTACCGTATGCCCAGTCCGTACAGACAAAGTCCAGATCGTGCATTAGGAATCCATCTTGGCTAAAGTCAAACGATAGCCCATCTGCCTTACAACCAGTCACTCTCATATAAGGTGCACCAGATGCCTGACACTGGTTCGAATAGAATAGCATTGTAAACTCCTGAGACATTGCCCAACATGCATCTCTCTGCATCAATTGAATAAACTCAGTATCAATCCAATAGCCAGATAGAGTTCCACTGATCTCGATATTGCCAGCAGTCATAGTAGCCGCAGCGCCTGAACCTAGTGTATATGCACCCTCTATGTTAGATGCTATATCTACTGATGCGCTCTCGGCATAAGCACAGGGATATACACTATCTACTTCTGGGATGTATATCTTTGCGTTAACTCCCTTATAGGACTTGGTCATGGTTTGCCATTGAGACATACTAAATCTCTCCCTCCTATAATTCTAAGTACTTCCGATATAAATAAGAATATCCCTATGTCTTAGGATCGTTGTACTGTATTGTTAATCTCATTATACCTCTATACAGATCTAAGTCCTCATTGTAAGGCATAATCCTCGGTGGAGCTGATATCCATATATCTATCCAATTGAGCGTATCAGTTATGGTACATCTCTCATCCCTAATGGTACTGTTGATCTCTGCTCCAATATAGTTAACAAGTTCATTCTGTGTGTAGTAGACTCCACCACCAATATCAGCCTCAGCATCAGAGTCTGTATAAATATCTACCTGATATATTTCAGTATATCTATTTCCCTGATCACCCATAGACATCCTGTCACCGGATCCACCACCCTGAGTTATGGCTACTAATGGGAACTCAACAGGATCGTAACGAGGGTATCCAACATAGAACAGTTCTTGTGTCTTGTTAATACCAACTGGTGTACAATTGCTCCTAAGATATGTTACCAATCCACTAATGTTAGTTCTAAAGAAGCTCATTTAATCACCTTCCTAAAGGAATCCCTGAAGGTCTTCCTTACAACAGACGCAAAGTTCTCCCTAATATCGGGTAGTCTGTTTTGTATCATAGTGTCTATATAACGAGTACCTGGAGAACCACCGATAGGTCCACGTCTTATCAGTTTACCTTCTCTAAGTAACTTCTCTTCTGCTGCCTTCCCAAAGGGATTACTCCTACCAGTTCCTCTGTACTTGCCCATAGCTTCCCACACCGCCCTTTCTGTCAACATCTCTGACAGTACCTCAGCTATCTTCTCAGGTGAGGTGAACGTAATAGGTTTAGGTGCGTCTCCTGGTCTATCTGGATAACCAAACTGCTTTCTAGCTACAGCCTCTGCTAACTCAGTCCTACACCTTATCTGTATCTCATGTCCCTTCGACCAGTCTAGTAGAGTTGAAGTGTACGCTCCCTTTAGTTCTGGTTCCTGTTCCTCTAACCATCGTATCAGTTCCAACCTCTTTGTATTCGACCTAGCCTTCATACGGTGGGGAAGAGTGCCTCTAAATGTAGCAAATGCATCTGCAAACATTCTCCACTTACTATTTGGTTGTCTACTCCTCTTGGGCTTTACCGGCACAGGAGTAAATGTAAACTCTATACCACCCATTATGCAGTTCTCCTCCTCAGTATAGCTTCTACTACGGTATAGCCCCACTCTGTATGATAGTTTAGCCTAGTAATCTCCCACTCTACTCCATTTTCATCAGTAACCCAATCAGACTCTTCTATAACAATGAGATTCTCTGGTTCAGGAACTCCATGTGGAGGTTCTCCCGTGTCCTTCTCATATTCTTTGAAGAAGAAACCTCTAGCTTCACCATAGTCCATCCCACCTAAAGTAGTCCAGTAACTGTACTCCATGGGATTGGTATATACCGCTCCTCTAACATCATAGTCTGTCCTAGTTCTCCTCACTGAACCATAAGGAGCAGAAGTCTCAACTTCAGTAAGCTTACTTATTGTAATTGTCTGTCGTAGCAGGCGTCTCATTAGTATATCTAGGTTGATAGTAGTCATTCCTTTCCTTTATCCTCCATACCATAGAGCTGTCGACTCTGATACCAGAAATAAGTAGTTTAGATCCATTATCTAACCACCTTATCCATAGACTCCAGAGATTTCTTTATGTAGGGTTCCCTGACAGCATACTGTCTCTTCTGAACTAGCTGTAGTAATCTTACATACTCTTTGTATATCTTCTCCCACATGGGTATTAGGTTCCTAGCTCTAACAGGACCCAGCTGATAGGTATCGGGTATCCATACCCACTTGGTAAATGTATACAGATATCCACAGTATAGAGCAGTTAGGTGCTTAAGTAGATCTAAGTCCACCTGATTTGGATAATATCTGTAGTTAGCAGTGATGGTATCATATGCAGGTGCAGTAGTCAATGTTATCTTACCTTCACTAGCCGTAACAGTAAATGACGTAATCTCAGACTTTGTACTGGCATCATTGACATCAGACCATTCATATATCTTTACGTCAGAGGTATCCACAGTATTATCACCATCTACATCTGCTATAGGATACTTAGTAGTATACCATATGGTGCTATCTTCAGTACCGCTGAGTATTTCCCAATCCTTGCTTACTGTTATCTGCTCAATAACTGCTTTAGTAGCCGGATCAAGGAAATCCTCTAAATCCAAGTCATCAGCATCTACTCTGGATAGTCCAGTAAACGTTCTAACGTCGTGTGCTGTACAATATCTTCCACTAGTCATCTGTCTCTCCTATAAAAGAATAATGTTAAGGAAATATAAAGAGTCTGGGATAAAGCCATTTACTAGGCTTTATGTTCGCTACTAGCGGAACTACTCATCCACGTGCCTTCTTTGCTTTGCAGCATGTACCGGGTCATGTATGGTCTCAGCAGTCTCCCCAGATGGGACACCACTCAACTTAGTGACGTGACATCTCACATAGTCACTGCTACTAATACCCAATAATGTCCTGAGAGTAGATGGAATAGTAACCCTACCAGAACCATCTACCTGACCTATCCAGAAGAATAGCTGTGACACACGCTCGCTTGCGCCCTCCCACTGTTGACCTTTACCTATTTCGCCTGGCATCTTATCACCTACATGTAATTCAGTACCCTAGAATATAAATGTACAAAACATGGAATAAAACGGATGGTATGTTATATTAAGAATAGGTGTTAGACCCAACTCCTCTCAGGAGCAGAGTCCTCAATTAAATAAATGAGGAACTATAGAGCTTAGGCTATATCTGCTGCGTTGCTGGCGTGGTTAACAGACACTACGACCGCATTGTCATCGGTAATCTTTGGAGCAAACTCGAAGTAGAAGAAGAACTTGTATGAGTCAGTTTCCTGACTTTCCTTCCTCTTAACATCTACGTTTCTCTTCAGGACGTACCATCCTGCCCTTGTTGTTGCAAGGAACAGAGCAGTACCCGAAGGCATAGCAGTTGTTACAAGAACCTTAACACCGGCGATTTGCCCTATCTCACCATTCAGTATTCCTTCACGAGAACCATACTGACTGACATCAACAAACCTGCTGTCCAACAGGATGTCTGCGTATTCGTCGGGATTCAGAACCACGACGTCACACGCTATCTTGTTAGATCTCATGGTTGTCTTAGCAGCTACGATGTCTTCATACTTGAAGGAAGCTGCGGTGTTGGCACGCTGGTAATTCGTTCTCTCTGAATACCAGTAGTTCACTACAATTGCATGACCAGAGGTCGGCGCAGTAGTGAAGTTTATCTCACCGTCATAATAGTCTACAGTAAACGCAGTAGTTGCTACAGCGTTAACAGTAACCGTAGACATCTCAATAACGGGACTGTTAGACAGAGTGAACTTAGTTGTTGTACCGTCACCAGTGAAGTTATCAGCCTCTGCAGTCCAGGTCCATATACCGTTCCCATCGGCAACTGGATCAGGTTGACGACCCAGCATCTCAGAGAAGATTTCATCATCTTCCTTAACAGCCAGGGCTATACCTGTCTCTTCGATGGAACCGTTTATCACATCTATCTCAGTTCCGTCAATAGACTCCTGAGTGATGTAGAGCTGGCTACCTAACTTAAAAGGAGTAACCTCAGTGGTCGCCCAACTAACTTTCTGCTCGGTCGGAGTGGATGCTTCAGACAGCCTTACAGCACTGATGCTTCCCCTTTTTGGCAGGTGAACTGATCTACCCTTCGTACCCAGTAGCTGGGTATTCATCCTGAGTAGTTGTCTACCATACCTCACCCTACGAGCTTCCTGCTCAACAAAATCAGACATTCTCTTAGGGAGAATATCAGTTATGTCTGAGGTTTTCAGCTGTAGTTCCTCAAGGGACTTCAGTGAGTACATTTGTTGTCTCTCCCTCCTGTTACTAAATATACCTAACTAGAATAAAACAATATCCTAGCTCTAACTTCTAAATAACATAGAAAATGGTGTCTGGAACTATATAGGGAATATGCTCTCTACAGGAATACCCTTCTTTCTTGCTAAGATAAACAACTCGCCAGGTGTCAGTTTGTCCAACTCTTCTCGAGTTATGTAACGTCTCCTCATACCTTGTAACACAATAGGTGCAGGTTCGTTGTCCACTAACTCCTCAATGTTCTGAGACTTGGAGAGCTCCTTCTCTTTCTCAAGCTCAAGTATCTTTAGCTTAAGTCTAAGCAACTCCAACTCTTCTTCTGGCTTCATCTCTATCAGTCCGCTTCAGGTAGCTCCTCTTTCCTACTATATAGGATATGGATCAACTCACCAATAGACAGATCCTTAGTAGCCTCATAGGGGTCAACTGATTTAGCTGGCTCAGAAGGCTCAGCAGGAGCTGGCTCTGAAACTGCTGGCTCAGCCGGTGTAGAAGGCTCTGTGGGTGTAGGTTCCTGAACGGTTGTTTGTGTATCGGTTACAGGTACAGTTGGTAGGGGAGTAGCTGGTGCTGCTGTCTGTGGTACATATATCACCCTCTCTATAACACGTTCTACAACTCTATCCTCCTTAACGGGCTCACTTGGAGCAGGTTCAGCTGTTACTGTGGGTTCTGCTGGTTCTGATGGCTCAGACACTGGCTCCTGAGTAGGTTCTGTTGGCTCAGTTGGCTCACTTGGCTCAGTAGGCTGTGTAGGCTCTCCATCTCCAGTAATTCCATCTGTTTGACTCAATTGATTTACCTCCGTATCTGATGTATCTGAATCAGTGGTCGAAGATAAACCCTCTGGTTCGCTACTTAGAGTTGGATTACCAGGCTCTGATGGTTCTGAAACTCTATCGTCCGTTGGTCCAGTTACCTGAAACTTACCCTGTTTAAGCATCTTAATGTACTCTTCGGGGTGCTGCGTCTTAAGATGCTCCTCGTACTCATCCATAGACAGGAACCACAGTGGTTCTGTTCCCTCCGTACAGAACTCGCATACTATCCTCAGTGGTTCATCTGTTCCTCCCTTAAGAGTCTCCATGATCTTCAGAACTACTGTATCGATAACAGCTCTTAGTTCCTCTTCTGACATATCCTTAAGTGCATCTAAGCTATTGCTCTCTGTCCCACACACACTACTGCGTATCTTCTTCGTGTGAGTCCTGTTCCATGACTCCACTGCTGCACACAGCTTTCTGCGTGCACTTGCCTTCGCACTAGATGATATATTGGTCTGTGGTAGTCTTGCAAGAGCATTTCTAAGGTGTACTTCATCAATCTTCCCGTCTTTGTCCTTGTATGGTAGATGTCTCAGTTTCCGTGGTGTAGTCTTTCCTTCACTATCTTTGCTTCCACCTGGTTCGATGTAAGCAAATGAGGAGTCTGGGAGATCGTTTATATAAGCAGTACTCCATACTGCTAGGTTCTCCATATTATTATCCTCCTTATTCTTTGAGAGAGATTCCCAGTGGAAGATGTTGCATGTCTCACATGCTGGCTCAGATACCAGAGATAACTCAACAAACATCAGGTTCTTAGCAATTGGCAATGAGTCAGTAGGAACCTTATCAACATATGTCTGTACAGATACAGACTTTAGGTGTCCTCTACGCACCAATTCCCTTGCTTCAGCATTAGTAACTACAGCCTTAAACTTAAGTGCATGTAGCATATCATCCCATTCTACATGAGTTACTTTACCTACTGGTTCACCAGAGAATTCAAATGTCTTAGAGTGTTCCACCATCAGCTTAAGGTTCTTCAAGGAGTTAGCTGCTTTCTTGATTTCGTCTGCTGTATATCTTACTCCATGCCAATCCCCTTCAGCTAAAGCAACGCCGGTGATAACTATAGGTCTGCCCTGATCATGTTCTATCTCAGTATAGAAAGCTAAAGATTCCCTTGTCTTAGTTGCTTCTTCTAACTGAGCAAGAGTTTCTGCTAGTATACTCTCTAGAGCATCTTGAATCATAGGTCTCTCCCTCTGTAATATCTAAAGTGCCCTAGGTCTAATAAACGTTTATTAGAATTGTACATAACAAATAACATGAAATATAATGAATATTATGCTAATAAGCACAGCCTGCCTTAAGGTACCTCCAGACCACTACGGTGGACTGGAGATGATTGTATATGATTTAGCTACTTCCCTACATGATAAGGGATATGACGTTACAGTAGCTGCTCCCCAAGGTAGTGAATTGCCAGATGGTATTACTCTTGTTCCTACAGTAGATGTTAATACTAATAAATGGGATGAGAATATAGCTCTGTTAAAGTACCTCCCCTATGCAGAACAGGCAGACATAATTCATGATCACTCTCACCAGAAGTTAATATATCAATTCCTATCTGAGTTTGAGGATGACAATAGGTATTGTTCTACCTTACATTGCCCCGACTCTATACTCTACCCAGTAGTTAATCCTTGTCTGATAACTATATCCAGGGACCATAGAGATAGAATAAGAGAAAGGTATGGATATAATTCAGAGGTAGTGTACAACGGTATAGACCTGGATAGATTCGACTATAAGACAGACAAGTCTGATAGATATATATTCATGGGTAGACCCCACCCAGATAAGGGGAATCTAACTGCTATAAGATATTGTAGGGAACTAGACGTTCCTCTTGATATGGTTGGTGGCATGCTAGAAGATGATCCAACCCCATATGCAATTGAAGTTGCAAAACTATGCAGACTTGGATCTAAGTGGAGGTATCACGGTCCCGTAACACATGAAGAGAAAAGAAAACTACTGTCAGATGCTAAGGCATTGATATTCCCATGTTCAGATACATGGAATGAGCCATTCGGTTTGATTATACCAGAAGCTAATGCGTCTGGTACTCCTGTAGTGGCTTGGAATAGAGGAGTATTCAAGGAGACTGTTGTACACGGTAAGACTGGCTTCTTAGCTAACACCGAAGAGGAGTTTAAGGATTACATGCAAATGGTAGACCTAATCGATCCTCGTAAGTGTCGCAAATGGGTAGAGCACAACTTTACTAAGGAGATAATGACTAATAACTATATGAAATTATATGATAGAATTGAGAGTGGGGATAAATGGTAACTGGGTTTATCTGCACCACTGAGATTATAGCCAGAACGGCAGGCGCTAGTGCTGTAGTAACTAATGAGCTAAAGGCTCAATCAAGGTACTTTGATGACGTTAAGGTGGTAGATGCCAACCTAATAGGATGTCCTGCATACAATGTACCATCTAACCCCTTCTTTATAGATTACATAGCTTCACAGATAGTAAGGGAAAGGGGTAATAAGTTTGACCTAGCTCACTTCAATGGTGATCCATTCGGCAGGACTATAGAAGAGATACACAAAATCAACCCTGAGTGTAAGATAGTAGTAGACTGTCCCGCACATAATAGAAAGGAGAGTATACAGGAATGGAATGCTGTCTATGGTATGTATCCCTTCAACCATATGGTTAATCCCTTCCTATACAAGTTATATACCAAACACATTAGAGAAGCAGATATTGTACTGTCTGCTTCTAGAATGTCTAAGAAACATATCCTTAATGATATAGGAGCTAAGAATGTTAAGGTAATTAGACACGGTACATATATACCAGAATACGTAGAACCACCAGATGATTTTAAGGTAGGATATATGGGTGCCATCGGACCCGATAAAGGATTAAAGTACCTGATGATGGCATGGGGAGCCTTCGTACATGATGACGGTGAACTCCACTTTGCCGGGAAGCACAGTAACTCCCTATCAAAGTGGAAGTCTGCTGTAGAGAACGCTAATCCACATGCAGATATACACCTAAGAGGATTCATAGATAACAAGTGGAACTTCTATAATGACATGTCAGTATACGTACAACCCTGTTATTCAGAAGACTCCAACCTCCTTACCGCCACTGGTATTAAATCTATATGGGATGTAGAAATAGGTGATCTAGTGTGGACATTAAACAATAACAAGTTAGAACTTAATCCAATAGAAAAGATCTACATAAACCCCTACGTGGGTCAAATGATTAACTTCACCAGTAATCAATTCAATTTATCTGTAACACCTAATCACCGAATGTATTACTATACTCCCAAACAACGAGATATCCTAAGAACCAGGGAGGCGATATGGTTCTTAAACAAAACAACTAGGTATTATATCCCAACAACTGGGTTATGGGACGGAACGGACTGCAACTATATCAATACTTCTGATCTGTGCAATCAAGAATATCCACCCCAGTATAGAGTAAGGGACCTACCAGATAAATTATATCTACCATCATTATTGCGTTTAATTGGATGGTATATAGCAAAGGGGTACATTCAAGACATTAAGGGCAACAGATTCGTACATTTCGCTAACCAAGACGAAGTTAACTTAGGTGAAATATCTGATCTAGTTAAAGATATAGGATTGCATCCCACTAGAGACAATGGATGTATTAAGGTATATTCCGTTCGCCTTACTGAAATATTAGAAAAGTGTGGCAGTGATAGTCATAATAAGAAAATACCAGATTGGTGTTTACAATATTCCACAAGACTGCTAAAGGAACTCTACGATGGTATAATGAAAGGAGGTGGCAGTGTATCCGGAAATCACGTGTTATACTATACAGTATCAGATCAATTAAGAGATGATTTAATACAATTGTGCCTGAAGATGGGTTATTCCCCCAGATTCTGGAGAAGATTCAACAACGGTCATATTATAAATAAGACTGGGCAATGCATAGGACCAAGCCAATATTGGATGATATCTATAAGACAATTGTACAACAAAGGATCATTAAAATGTGATAAGCATATATCTACGTCAGGCTATAATGGTATAGTGTGGTGCGTACAAACTCAAAACCATAACTTGTTCGTAGAACGCAATGGAATAATTGCTCTATCTGGTAATTCAGTCACAGAAGGATTCGGAATCCCTCTACTAGAGGCTATGGCTGCTGGCAGACCTGTCATAGCATCTAAGGGTGTAGGAGCATCAGAACTGATTAAGGATGGAAAATCTGGGCTACTGTTTGAACCTAGAGATGCTGAGACATTACTTACACATATCAATTACTTCTATGACAACCCCAACGAAGTCAAGAAGATGGGATTAGAGGCACGTAAGGTAGCTAAGAGATATACGTGGGATAAGATACAAAAGAAGTACATCAACGTCTATAGAAGGTTACTAGAATGAAGCTAGCCGTAATATCATCCTCCGTACTTAAAACTCCACCAGACACATACGGTGGATTAGAGGCATTTGTTTATGATCTCTGTTGCGGCATATCTCAATCAGACTGGGACATTACATTGTTTGCACTTGAGGGAAGTAAAGCTCCTCGAGGAGTCGAACTATTCCCCACACCAGAAACGTCAGATTTCGGTCAACGTGCATATGAAATGTACAAAGACCAACTAAGGGACTTTGACGTAATTAGTGATCATTCTCATAATAAATGGGCTTACCTACAAGACGTTCCGATAACAGGGACAATGCACGGTGTACAAACATGGTCAGGTATACCGCCATCTAACCTATCCCACCTAAGACCAGTTCAATTACCAAAGAAATATCCTAGGTTAATAGCCATATCTCAATGGCAAGCTACAGATACAGTAAAGAGGTATGGTAAAGATTCATTAGTTATTCATCTATGTGTAGACACTGAAAAGTACACCCCAGAGTATGACAAGGATAATAAACTTCTGTGTATGGGAGTTATGCTACCGCATAAAGGACACGACACAGCTATTAATGCCGCTAAGATAGCTAATGTTCCTATAGACATTGCCGGAGAAACCGAATTCGGTACAAATCAAGAATATAAAGAGCGTATCAACAGCCTGATAGAACCAGACATAGGGGGCTATTATGCAGGTAAAAGACCCGACATTATAATGTGGGGAACAGTGTCTCATGACACCAAAGTAAATCTATTACAGAGATCTAAGGCACTATTACTTCCATCTAAAGTAGATGAAGCATGGAGCCTACTAGCGTTGGAATCACTAGCATGTGGAACTCCAGTCATAGCATCCAACAGTGGAGCTCTACCAGAAATAATAGAACACGGAGTGAATGGGTTCATAGTTAATACATCAGACCCAGTAGAGTGGGCTAGATATATACAGAAGGTAGACACAATAGACAATCACAAGTGTCGCCAGACTGTAGAGGAGAGATTTAGTATACCTATAATCTCTAAGCAATACTTACATACCTTTGATCGTATAGTTGAGGGAGTGAAGTGGTAATGATATTCAGTTCATCTGATAGAGTAATAGAACTTGGTGGTGGTGATCAACCGGTCTTTAGACCAAACATCGATATCAGGCCGGGACCTACAGTAGACATAGTTCATGACCTAGAGATAACACCCTTCCCGATAGACTCTGGACAGTTTGATGGAGTGTATGCTCAATTCGTATTAGAACACATATCATGGCGTAAAGTACCAGATTTCCTTAGAGAGTGCTATAGAATACTAACCTTTGATGGTAAAGCTGTATTTGTCATTCCCAATCTAAAGCAACAAGCGAAGATATTAGTAGATAAGGATGACTGGGACTTTAATGATATATGTATGATATTTGGAGATCAGAACTACTCTGACAATACCCATAAGGCAGGATTCTCTCCAAAGATGATAACACAACTCCTCAAGGAAGTAGGGTTTAAGAAGGTGGTGTGGGGACCCCTTCCAACCTGTAACACAGATATGATAGTAGTAGCAAACAAAGGTTACGACACCACAACAGATTACGAAATAGAATACTTTGATGGTGGACCTGGTGCTCCTTATGACCTATACTTAGACTTCCCGGTACATTGGAATACGGTGAAGTTTATCATGCAGAGGATCCCTGAATCAATACTGAACATTGGAGGTGCCAGGGGATATGTATCAAAGCACCTAGAAGAACTAGGTATACCCACCACCAACCTAGACATATCAGGGTGGTGTAATGCAAATAGAGTCATTAAGGATCATATCATGTGGGACTTACGGGTAACACCATATCCCTTTAGCGATAAACAGTTTGATATGGTTGTCAGTATAGCTACCCTAGAACATATATCTGAAGAGTACATTGAAGATATGATTAGGGAGATAAGCCGCATATCCAACAGAAGTCTACACGGAATTACGTTTGAGCATCCAGTAGATGATGTAGACCCAACCCACGATAAAGGTACTCTTAAACCAAGGGAGTGGTGGATAGAGCAATTTAGCAACATAGCACCGGACCATAAGGTTGAGATTGTAGATAAAGAGGAGATGGAGTGTGGAGACCCACATCGAAATATGCCACCTGATGATGGTCTCATCAAATTGAATCTGGGTTCATATATGGATATGTTCAGCTATGGTTGGAAGAACATAGACATACTGCCTCTTCATAGCAATGCAAAGCATCTAGGATGTAGATTTACCCAGTACGACATCAGTCTAAAGATAAGAGAAAAGGACAGCTCCGTAGAATGTGTAGTTGCCTCACACATAATGGAGCATCTTGATCGAAAACAGGGAAAGAAAGTAGTAAATGAGGTCTTTAGGGTTCTCAGACCAGGCGGTACATTCCGTGTAGCTACGCCAGACCTAAGAAAGATATGTAGCAAATATGCCGATGGATCCATAGGAGACTTTGGTATATTCGATAAGAACGTAAGAGATGCAGAGGACGATGCCCAAAGACTGTGGTTAGTTTCTATGGCTGGACACAGAACAGTGTATGATGCCGTGGCACTAACCAATCTACTTGAGAATGCTGGATTCATAGATGTTCATGTATCTGAGTTCAATAGCTCTAAGTCAGATATAATAAGAAACCAGACATACGACCTGCATCCAGAGGTATCTATTTACATAGAGGCAACTAAACCAGGTGAGAATAATGAGTGATAAATTGAAGGAACTAGCCAATCAGATAAAGGGAGAGCCAGCGTCCCTAAAGAGCAATCAGCACCAGCACCTTGATGAAGAAGTTATGGATGGGGAGATATTCATTGCTATGCCCAGCGAAGGTATAATATCTATAGAGTTAATGAACTCCTATATCAGATTAATTAAGCCTAAACATTACTTCCATTCAACAAACATGATACCGCTGGATAAGGCTAGGAATGCACTGGTAGCTGACTTTCTAGTAAAGGCTCCCAATGCAACACATATACTATTCTGGGATGATGACTGCATACCTGAACCTGATGCATTGATGAGACTGTGGCTCCATAATGAACCTATAGTCTCAGGCTTATATTTCCAGAAGGGTCCCCCCTACCATCCGTTAATGTCACTCAAGGTCAAGAACTTAGATAATCAAGAAGGATATACTCACCTAATCCAATGGAAGGATGGACAACCATATTACGTAGACGGAATAGGTATGGGATTTGTACTCATACGCAGGGATGTATTCCAAGAGATAGAGTTCCCACCATTTGAGTTTACAGAGTTCTCCGAAGACTACTCCTTCTGTGTACCCCCTGGTACACTAATATTAGGAGATACACTGTCTCCAATTGAGATGCTGAAGATAGGAGATAGAGTACTTACACATAGAGGTAATCTCTCTACTGTCACAGATGTCATGTCTAGACCATACAATGGGTACCTCATTGGAATAGAACCGTATTATGACAACACGGTATGGTTAACTGGCAATCATCCAGTACTAGTACAATCTATAGAGTCAGCTAATGTACATCTAAAGAATAAGTGGAAGATAGCAAAATATATCAATAGAAGTGATAGGGTATTCATTCCTAAATATGTAGATAATCGTAGACATCTGTCTTCAATCTATCTGCCGCATTATATCTCCACCAATCAATTAAGTAGAAGTAACAATGGGTGGTACTATAATAGAGCAAGACATAATCACATCCCACATAGAATAGACTTAACAGACTCCGTCTTAGAAACCATGGGCTACTATATAGCAGAAGGGTACTCAACACAACACCAAGTATACTTCTGTTTTGGATCTTCTGAACACAATATGATAGATCACACAAAGAATACCATGGAAGATATAGGTATAGATGTGCATGTATCAGAAGATGACTCCGCTACTAAGGTGTACATAAACTCCAAGATAATGGCTAGGTTGTTTACTAATCTATTCGGGAAGGGAGCTAGCCTTAAGAGACTACCCAGATTCATTAACTCTCTCTCATCAGACCAGATAGGATATATATTAACAGGATACTTCAAAGGAGATGGACACTACCAATCTGCTATTACAACGTCTCCACTCCTATCAAGACAATTAAAGTATGTGTTATTAAGAACTGGTATATTGCCTTCTATCAAGTCCTATGATAATTACAGATATGTAATCCAAATACCGTCCCAGATGCAAGATAGGTTCAATGCCCTTACTGGAATAAGTGGAAGGTTAAAGGGTAAAACAAGTATGATTCGAGAGGTTGATCATTTGAGAATAGGAGACTCATTGAGCACACAAGGAGGATTCTGGATTCCCATCCGATCTATACATAGACAACGATATCTAGGACCAGTGTATAACATTAGCGTTGATGGAGCAGAGTCGTACGTCGCAGAATCTATCACTGTACATAACTGTTCTAAAGTTAGAGAATCAGGATTCAAGATAAAGGTAGACACCAACGTTAAACTCAAGCATCTGGCTATGAACTACCCGGTTACCTATGAAGACTTTAAGAGACATCAGGATCAACTGATAATGAAGCAGGTAAAGTTCGGTGATCCTCCATGAGTGCTAAAGATGATATGCAGTGGAAAGACCAGGTAGACATAGTCCTAAGAGGACCTGATGGCAGGGTTAAACAGGTAAGAACCTCCAATAGACTCAATCCTATTATAGTCATTATAGCACTTATACTCCTAATTCCTATTTCTATCTATAAGATATTATTTGGCGAGAAGAATAGATAAGGTACTTCAGCTCTTCTATTTACAGGGAGAGAATTGACAGGTATATCACATGCTGACCCCGGTAGTGAACTTACTCAAGCCGAATATACAGGTTCTAACGAACACAACTTAGCCCAGGGTACATCATTTCCGGGCTCCCCTTCAGAAAGAGATCTATTCTATAGAAGTGATGAACACAAGTGGTATATCCGTACAAATACTGAATGGGTAGAACTCACAATAAACAGTTTCCTGGACTTCTCAGATACACCATCGGTCTACAGTGGATATGCTGGGTACTTTGTAATGGTGAACAGTACACCAAATGCATTAGAATTCGTAGCTAAATCTTCAGTAAGTCACGGGTCTTTAGGTAACTTAGGGAATGATGATCACACACAATATCTACTAGCTAATGCAAGTAGGGCTGTGTCTGGAAACTTAGTGCCTGACGGATCTAATACCAGAAACTTAGGCAGTACCACAGCTGAGTGGAAGAACGCATACATTGCCGGAAGAGTATACTTCTTCACAGACCAGGGTGAATACATCTATAGTAATGGAACCAATCTATACTTTGGTGTTGGAGGAGCAGATAAAGTATACATATCTACCTCTGCACTTAATCTAGGCAATCTCAACTTAACCAATCCAGGAACTGGACACGATGCGTTTGCTGACTTTGTAGGTAATGAACACATTGATCATACATCTGTAACCATTACAGCGGGGACTGGATTAAGCTATAGTGTAGGTGGTACTGATATAAGTGCAGACGCTACGATTGATGTAGACCTTAATGAATTGACAACTAGCACAACTAATGCCCATGGTGACTACTTTGTTGTTGTAGACTCAGGTGATGGTGCACAGTATAAGTTAACTAAAGCCAATATTGCACTAAGCGGTTTTAACAATGATTCTGGTTGGACAAGCAATACTGGTACTGTAACATCGGTATCTGCCGGTAATGGTATGAACTTTACCACAATAACCTCAAGTGGTTCAGTTGTCCTTGGCACACCATCCGATGTAACACAATCAAGTACAAACTCAGTTTCTGCAACAAGCCACACCCATGCGTGGAGCCACACATCAAGCAGCAACTGGGACAGTGCGTGGACACATGCCAATGGTTCAACCGGTGCAGACCACACATACATTAATCAGAGCGTTACGACAGGCAGTACTCCCTCATTTGCAGGATTGACATTAACTTCTGACATCGATATGAATAATCACAGTATAACAGAAGTAAATAGCATTACTATAAATGATAATGGTGACAATGAAGGCTTTATGGGACCTTCTAGTGTTTGGGGTCTTCACCATCCTGAGACAGGTAGTGGCGGATATGATGCAGTAGAAATCACAATTGATGACCCGTTTCAGATTAGAAACGGTGCAACATTGCTCTTTGAGGTAGGTACCGATGGTACAATTGATACGCAGGGAAATGCTCTCACGGGTGGCGGTGCTGGACACGATCAATTTAGTGACTTTATAGCTAATGAGCATATTAATCACACATCTGTCACTCTGACAGCAGGAGATGGACTTAGTGGAGGAGGAGACATCAGTACAAACAGGACATTTAACGTTGATATGCTTGGATTAGAAGATTTATCCGATCCCGGTGGGGACAGAATATATTTCTGGGATGATAGCGAAACTGCATCTGACTGGTTAACGCCGGGAAGTGGCTTAGCCATATCAGGTACAACAATTGCACTAGGTAGTCTTACTGCAGATTGGGATGCTGGTAACCATGAGATAAGAGCGAAAACATTTGAGTCAGATGTAGCTACCGGTACAGCACCACTTACTGTAGCATCAACAACGAAAGTAACACATCTAAATGCTGATTATCTTGATGGGATTAGTTCTGCATCGTTTGTAAGGGGAGATGGAACCAATAACGGAACAGTAACTATTACGGCTGACGATGCTGACCTTATCTTACGTGATACAACCGATGGTACTACAAATTACTTTTGGAGGGATCATTCTGAGAGCTACCTATATATAGGAACTGGCAGTGCTGTCATCAGAACGAGAAGTAATGTACTGCCTCACTCTGCAAATACATATGACTTGGGAGGAACAAATAATGAGTGGGCTAATCTGTATATAGGGACTGGAAAGATATACTTCTACACTGATGGTGCTGAGTGGATTTATAGTTCTGGTTCTGCTATGTTCTTTGGTGTTGGTGGTAGTGATAGATGGAAGATATCTTCAGGTAATGATTTTATGCCACAAGATAATGATTCTTATGATCTTGGTGGACCAAGCAATCAAATAGCCGATGGTTACTTTGCCGGTACTGTCTATACAACAAATATAGACGTAGGGGACGTTAAATTCAAGAATGATATAATACTGACAGAGGACGGTGATGATGTGGTGATCAAGAATCAGACCGGCAAGCCGATATTTAAATTAACAAGTAACGGAGATATAATAATAAGTGGAGAAATTAAGTATGTTAAGGAAGATTAAGGAAGGGATTCTAAATAGACTCTTCAAAGGTATAACCATAGACGAGATTACAGTAAATAAGATTAAGACTACTGGTGAAGAAACTGCTTACTTAGACTTAATCAAATTAGATTCTAGGACCAGTAATCCTAGCTTATCTGAGGGATTATTATGGTTTAGGAGTGATCTAGATAACGTCTATCTGTCTCCAGATGGAAGTAATGCAGTTCAGATGCTGAAGGATGGCGATCCAGTGGAACTAAAGGACGGTAACTACGCTGGAGCTCTTGTCGGGATATCGGGGACAGCCACTGGTAGAGCTGC
>Ga0190285_1000089_pt1 | contig 18588 bp, 19 predicted proteins | sample 48691823_MG_FD_163429 | JGI IMG/M metagenome (GOLD analysis project Ga0190285, IMG submission 163429) | Hydrothermal vent microbial mat bacterial communities from Southern Trench, Guaymas Basin, Mexico - 4869-18-2-3_MG | ecosystem: Environmental > Aquatic > Marine > Hydrothermal vents >...
ATAGAAGATCCCTCTCTTATAGAAACATATAACATTAGAGAAAATGCGAAAAATATACTCCTTATTGCCAATCTTGGTTTGCCCCAGTTTATATTAGGATACACGGAAAAAGAAGCAAAAAAAGCTGTTGAGTCTATAAAAGCTGATGTTTTAGCTGTGCATCTGAATGCTCTTCAGGAGATAGTCCAGCCGGAGGGAGATACGAATTTTAAAGGTGGATTGAAACTCCTCCGAAAACTCAAAAAAAATGTAAAATTTCCCATAATTGCAAAAGAAACAGGAGCAGGAATATCGAAAGAAACAGCAGAAAAACTTAGTTTCCTGGATGGCATAGATGTCGGCGGGCTTGGAGGAACGTCCTTCAGTGCTGTGGAATATTACAGAATAAAAAGCTCGCAAAAAGAGATAGCAGGGCTTTTCTGGGACTGGGGAATCCCCACTGTACAGAGCATTGTTGAAACGAGACCTTATACAAATGTTCTTATAGCCACGGGCGGCATAAGATCAGGGATCGATATGGCAAAGTCCATTGCTATTGGTGCGGATTGTTGCGGCATAGCGCATCCCGTTTTGAAAACAGCTGAAGATTACAAGAAACTCGAAACAAACATAGAAAATATGCTTTTAGAGTTTAAGAAAGCTATGTTCCTGACAGGATGTGAAAGTATAAAGGAGTTAAAGAGAGTCAGGATAGTGATAAGGGGAAGAATGAAGGAAATTTTAGGAATAAGAGGATATTCAAAGCAGATAAATGAATTCTTAATGAGATGATTCTTTGAAAATATATACAATTGGTGGATACGAAGAGATTGGAAAAAACATGACTGCCGTGGAGATAGATAATGATATTTTTATCTTTGATATGGGTATAAAACTTGACAGGGTAATGATCCATGAGGATACGAATTTACAGGATATACCTCCAAAAAAACTGAGAAAACTTGGCGTGATCCCAGATGATTCTATTTTGTCAAACAAAAACATCCGGGCGATCATTTTATCCCATGGGCACTTGGACCACATAGGTGCTGTTCCAAAGATGGCACATAACTATAAATGTCCGATAATAGGTACAAAGTATACTATCGGCCTTGTTTCTTCTTTAATAAAAGAAGAGCCATTCTCGAAATGCAGTAATCAGCTCATTGCCGTGAATAAAAAAGTGGAGATAGGTGACTGCGAAATAGAGTTTATAAACTCCACGCACTCTATACCTGAGACAAAGTTTGTAGCTTTGCATTCTAAAGAAGGTACCGTTCTCTATACAGGGGATTTTAAACTTGATATGCATCCCACGATAGGAGAGAAACCTGATTTTAAAAGGTTAAGAAAGTTGAATCCGAAAGTCATGATCACTGATTCCACAAAAGCTCCGGAGGAAACAAAAACTCCGTCAGAAAAGGTAGCTGTCACGATGCTTCAGGATTTTCTTTTGGATGAAAATGACGAAAAAAAAGGTATAGTGACTACAACATTTGCCTCTCATATTGCAAGAATAAAGACGTTATTGGAGACCGCTGATAAAATGGAGAGGATACCAATCTTACTTGGGAGATCTCTCTGTAAATACTATGGAATTGCCTTAAAACTCGGTATAGTAAACAATGGCGCAAAAATGGTAAAAAGAAGGAACTCTATCGATAAGAAGTTCAAAGATATAAACAAAGAGAAAGAAAAATATCTTGTAATAACAACAGGATCCCAGGGAGAAAAGGAGGCTGTGCTTTCCAGAATAGCGAACAAAGAGACACCATTACTTCTGAATAAAAAAGATACTGTCTTATTTTCTACATCAACGATCCCACATCCCATAAATATTGCAAATAGATACAAACTTGAAGCAAAACTAAAAATGCAGAAAGTCAGGATTATAAAAGATGTTCATGTCTCTGGACATGCATCAAAAGAAGATCTCAGGGAGTTTTTGAGGATCGTTAAACCTGAGAATATAGTCCCAACTCACGGAGAGTATACAATGTTAGCATCGTGGGCAGAGTTGGGAGAAGAAGAGGGATATACAATAGAAAAAGATATTTTTATAAGAAGGAATGGTCAGGAAGTGGTGATTGAGTGATCGAGCACATAAAATTCTGTGGAGATCACCTGAAGATTTTAGATCAAACTCTTTTGCCGCATGAAAAAAAATATATAGAATGCAGAAATACTGAAACATTGATAGAAGCCATAAAATCTTTGAGAATAAGAGGGGCTCCAGCTTTAGGCATTATAGGGGCATATGGTGTTGTGATAGCAGCTCTGGAATCAAAAACAGAAAAAGAATTTATGGAAAAGGTAGAGAAGATAAAAAATGCAAGACCTACAGCCGTAAATCTATCCTGGGGAGTTGAAAATGTTTTAAACTCAGCAGATTCATTTAAATCTATAGGAAAAATGATAGATACTGCTAAATCGATACATGAAGAAGACATACAAAAAAATAAGAAAATAGGAAAAAATGGAGCTAAACTGATAAAGAAAAGATTCAGAGTTCTAACTCACTGCAATGCGGGCGCCCTCGCCACGGGAGGATATGGAACTGCTCTAGGAGTTATAAGAACAGCCTTCGAAAAAAATAAAAAAATTGAGGTTTTTGTTGATGAAACAAGACCATTATGCCAGGGATCGAGACTCACAGCATGGGAACTTAAAGAAGAGAACATACCATGTACACTGATAACAGATTCTACAGCAGGATTTTTGATGCAAAAACGAAAAATAGATATTGTCATTACAGGGGCGGATAGAATAGCTATGAATGGTGATACAGCAAATAAGATAGGGACATATTCACTTTCTGTGCTCGCAAAAGAAAATAATATACCATTTTATATAGCGGCACCGCTGTCAACATTTGATCGCAACTCAAAGACAGGAAATGACATACTGATAGAGTACAGAGATGAAGAAGAGATTTTATATCTTTATGGAAAAAAGGTAGCTACTGACGTACCCGCTTTAAATCCCGCATTTGATATAACTCCCAATAAATACATTACAGGAATAATAACTGAGAAAGGAATTATTTCTCCTCCCTATGAAAAAAATATAAAGGGAATTTTGAAATGACTCCGAAAAAAGTTTATTTGATATTCCTTTTTTTAATTATAATATGGGTATCGTTCATATTTCTAGCACCATATTTAGCTTTTAAAGGCCATAAGTATCCTTCAGATTACCTTTATCGTATTTTTTCTCCTCTCTGTCATCAAAGACCAGAGAGAAGCTTTTTCGTCTGGGGATATAAGTTAGGAGTCTGTGCAAGGTGCGCATTTCTTTATATGGGAGTTTTGGCAGGAATGTTACTGTATCCCATAAGATTTGGAAAAGGAATAAGTTTTAAAGTGGTTTTAATTTTTGGAACTCCATTGATACTTGACGGAGTTTCACAACTATTTTTTAGAGAAAGCACAAATGAGATAAGAGCTTTTACAGGATTTTTATTGGGAATAATCCTTCCTTTTTATATAATGCCGAAATTCTTTGAGAGTTTGAAATAAAAAAGAAAAAAATTAAGGTTTTCTGTCGAGGTAAAGTATCGTGTACGAAACAGTGCCGTACATTCCGACCAGTACGCTCAAAACTCCACCGATGGCAGGTATCCATCCTACCAAAAAACTCAGTACAAAGAATACAATCGCCAGTATCAGGACGTCAAAGAAATTGTCTTTCGCAATGTGGTAACTGTTACTGAATGTGGCGCCGATATCAAGATTATCTATTACTATACCCTGATTTACGAACATTAAGAGTATCGCCACTATTAAAGCACCTATGCACAAAGCAAAGAAACCAAGAATTGTCAATATTGCTGTTATTATTGCCACTACGAGTAATATCAGAATCTTTCCAGCTCCTATTTCACCCCATGCTTCAGAAAGTGTTACCTTCCTTCCGTTAACGGCATTGTATGTCATATTAATGGCGAATGCTGTAGCCACTATACCGAATATCCAGGAGAGTACGCCAAGGATAGAGGCAAAACCCATGTATGCAAGTGCAGTGTCCTTGAAAAAATTTGCATTAAAATTAAATCCTGGACCTATCTCTTTTACAGAGACGAGATTTCCCCATGCGACAAAGGATCCTATCAGTGTTAGTACTACAGGTATCAGATACGGCACGATCATCATTGGATTTTCCGTAATCCTGTTCAGCGCTTCTGAAAGTATATCACCTATACTCTTCTTTCCTCTTGCTTCCTTTGAAACTCCTTTCTCAAGTTCGGCACCACATTTTTCACAGAAAAGAGCGTCATCCTCGTTTTCCGCTCCACATTTTTTACAATATATTGTCACTTTACATCACCTAATCATAATATATAATAAAAGAGTTTAAATGTTTATCTATGCTCCGAGATTATCTCTTTGATTCTTTCTACACCTATTATTTTGATCAGAGACCCTGCTCTCGGTCCCTGTTCCACACCCAGAATTACTCTGTATATAGTTTTGAAGAAATCTCTCGGTTTTATCTCATTTTCTTTTGCCGTTTCGAATATCAGAGTTTGAATTTCTTCTGCACTCATATCTTCTGTAAGTCTCTCTTTAAAAATACTCAGAGCTTTCTTTTCCAAGCTAGTGAGTTCTATCTTTTCTCTTTTTGTTTTTCCCACATCTTCTACAAAGTTTGTGGCGTACTCTATCCTTTTTTTAAGATCAGATTCGTCAAAGTCTTTCGGAAGAAGTTTTGTTCGCAGGAGAATGTTTTTGATTATCTCGTATCTATTCTTTATTTTCTTTGGTATTACATTGCAGATATCAATTAATGTGTAATGGGATACAGTAAGAGGTTTCTCTTCTGGAGGTTTTAAAAGGCATACATACTCATAAAGTCTTTTTAAATGAGCTCTTTCTCTTTCATTACTTATTTCTTCTTCTCCAAAATAGACATTAGCAAGGCGATCTACTTCATCCATATGTTTCGGAATCTCGAAGAGGTTTACTACCCTCGTATAGTTCAATCTTTTCAGCATCAGAAGCCTCATGGATTCTGGAGATCCATAATCGAGCCATACCTGAGGTGTAAAAACGTTACCCTTGCTCTTGGATATTCTCTCTCCACTCTTTTCAACAAAAAGTTCGTATAAAGCGTGTACAGGAGGTTCAAAGTTCAACATCTCCCTGCAGATCGCATCGTTCACCTTTACAGAGTCCAGTATATCTTTTCCAAAGGCTTCAAAATTTATTTTTAAGGCTTTCCATCTCGCTGCAAACTCTACCTTCCACTGAAGTTTTCCATTCCTTATTGATGTTTCTCCTCTGTATCCGCATCCTTTAACCCTTATTTCTTCTCCCGTCTCCGAGTTTTTTCCGAGAAAACTTTCATCACAGACATACTCTACCTTGTCATTGTGGAAATCTGTAATCCTCGTGGTATATATCTTTCCACAGTTCTCACAGATAACAAAAAAAGGGTACTGTTCTGTATATCTCTCCTGAAGTGTCTCCCTCTTTATGATCTCTCCAGCTTTTTCATGATTTTTCAGTATTTCTTTAATTTCCTTATCCATTACACCTTTTTTGTAAAGGTCATCGGAGGAGATAAACTCAAACTCAACACCTATCTTTTCCATACCATCCATCAAAAGAGATGACATGTGTTCTCCATAAGATCTATGACACCCAAATGGATCGTCAATATTTGAAACAGGGTGGCCTATAGACTCCTCTAAGTTCTTTGGAAATCCTATGGGTACCTTTCTTAACCCATCTCTGTCATCGGATACAGCATAATATTTGGATTTGAGTCCTCTGTCTTTAAGAGCAAGAAAGATCATATATGCTCTAACGCAGTCACCTGCTGATCCTATATGTGGTATTCCAGATGCACCGAGACCACTCTCCGTAATAAATACATCCGATTTTTCCTCCAGTTTTTCTTCTCTTTCCAGAATCTCGTCAACTAATTTGTCGCACCAGAATATTTTTTCCATGTTTAAAACCAAAAATCAAGTATTTTATTTATATCGCATTTCCCCACTTCACCATGTCCAGGATATACTTTTTCAATATCCAGTTTTGCCAATCTCTCAAGAGATCTTCTCAAATCCTCTATATTCCCCGAAGGCAGGTCTGTTCTTCCTATCCCTCCTATAAAAAAGGTGTCTCCTGAGAATATAATCTTTTTAGCTTCGTCATATAAACATATACTTCCATTTGTATGTCCCGGAGTGTGAAGAACTTCCAATCTATAGTCTCCACATTCTATAATATCCCCATCTTTTAATCTTTTCGAAACTTTAAATCCTCTAAAAAAAGGTAAAACAAAATCAAAAATAGTTTTTTCAGTGCCCCTTTCAAGATCTTCTGCATCTTTTTCCCCTATAGCTATGGGTACGTTCATCGGATCTCCACCAACATGGTCTATGTGGCAGTGTGTATTGATAACAAGATCTATCTTAAAGGAGTTTATGAATCTGTTAAGAGAATCGGTCATTCCAGTACCTGCGTCCACAAGAATAGTTTTCGAATTTTCTATTACAAATACATTCGAATCAAAGCCGTAAGAGATATACTCGTGTATCATTATTTCACCTTTATAAATACATGATCAAATAGTTCATCTATGGTAGATACAGTGCTAATCTTGATCTTCCTTTTATCCTTTTCCTGCAGATATACATCCTCTTTGTTAGACTCAGGAAGTACCACTTCCTTCATACCTGCACCTATTGCTGCTTCAACCTTTGCAGTGATTCCTCCAACAGGAAGTACCTCCCCTCTGACGCTTAAAGATCCTGTCATTGCAAGATCCTGCCTGATCGGCAATCCCTTAATTGCAGAGATAACAGCTGCCGCTACACTTACACTTGCCGAATCGCCCTCTACGCCTTCGTACGCCTGCAAAAATTGAATATGTACATCAAAATCTGATATCTCCTTCCCTGTGTACTTTTTTATAAGAGCAGAAACGTTCAAGATAGATTCTCGAGCTATCTCTCCAAGTTTTCCTGTGGCAACTATTTTTCCTTCACTCTTGCTTCCAGCCGGCACAACCTCAGCCTCTATAGGCAGTATTATACCGCTTTTTCCTCCGAGAACAGCCAGTCCATTGACTCTTCCTATATTTGTGCCCGATGTTTTAAAGACCCGATACTCCTTTCTTCTTTCTATATAGTCATCTGCTATCTGATGTTCAAGAGACCTTGAAAGTTTTCTCGCTTTTTTCACATGTTCTACAGTAACAAGTTTAACTTTTTCTTTTACAGCAATATCTCCAGCAGACCTGATCATTCCTCCCAGGTCTCTTATTATTAAAGTGAGGCTATTTTTTCTTCCTGCTCTTCTTCTCGCTTCATTGATTATCTCTTCAACAGCATCTTTTGTAAAATGAGGGATCTTTCCATCCTTAATAACTTCCTGAGCTACAACTCTGACAAGTTTTCTTCTGTTTTCTACTGTGTCAGGCATGGTATCATTCATATATACCTCATATCCGTATCCTCTTATTCTCGATCTCAGAGCTGGATGCATTCCCTTTAGAGTCTCTAAATTCCCCGCAGCTACCAATATAAAATCGCACGGGACAGCTTCAGTTCTCACCATAGCTCCTGAAGACATCTCGCTCTGTCCAGTTATAGGGTACCTCTTATTCTGTATCGCTGTAAGCATAGCCTGCTGCATATTTATCTTGAATGTTGAGATCTCATCTATAAATAGAACACCTTTATGAGCTCTGTGAACCATTCCTGCTTCTACTCTCTCATGCGGAGGCGTACCCAATCCTCCGGATTGAAAAGGATCGTGTCTTACATCCCCCAACAATGCTCCTGCATGAGCTCCCGTTGCATCGACAAAAGGTGCTTTATCTTTTTCTCCGTTGTCCATAAGGAGTTTTGGAACTAAAGTCTGAGATTTTGATCTTAAAATTTGAGATCCGAGAAAGATTGTGATCACAGCTACAAAAACCGCCATCAAAACCTGTCCGTATAGAAATCCATAAAGAATGACCGCCATTGAAATAAAAATTAATAACATATTCTTACTGCTATCTTCTTTTTTTGCTCTCGCCTTATATTCTTCAACAATTTTTCTTCCTTCTCCTGCCTTTAGAGTTCTTATTTTTGGGGTATTCGGATCGTCAGGATTTGGATATACAAGGATATCTTCCAATTCTTCCCTTGGAAGGAGTTCAGCCATCGCCTGTCCGAGCATGGATTTACCGTTTCCAGGTGAGCCTATAAGAAGCACATTTCTCCTCTGCTTTGCAGCATTCTTGATCGTCTCGACTCCTCTATCCTGTCCGATAATCTGATCTACTATGAGTGTGGGTACAGGTATCTCTTCCGTAGTTTCAAACTCATAACCCAATCCATAATCTACTTCCTTAGCTTCTTTCTTTTTCTCGTTGTTCATTATGAAAACATCTCCAAGGGGGTATAAAAATCTAACGGATATGGAGAATATCAAATGTACTCAGTGAGACTGATCGATAACATTTTCCAGCAGATACTCTATTAATTCTTCATCGTTTTTCCATTCACCAAACTCGAAATATATATCTGGTGTTGTATGCGTTTCTTCGTTGGCAGTGCCATCTGGATTGATGCCCATACCTCCCCAGATCCATATTACAATCTTACTATTAGGCAGGACAAAGCACATTGCAGTAAAACATAAACCATCGCCACCTGTGGTAGTTCCCACGAGCTTAGCGAATCCCGATGTTTTGGAAAGAGATGCAAATGTTTCGGCTGCAGAATGAACCCACCTATCAACTAATAGATACACATCTCCATTAAATGCTGTTTCTGACCTTTTGAAATATAGATTATTTTTGGATAGATCTACAAAGTTATTTGTTCTCACTTCTGGTGGCAAATTTGAAATAGTATCTTTAAGTGTTGTATAGCCTAATCGGGTTCCCTCTTTTCGACCTTGCCAATTTGCATATTTTCCCTGCCTGAAGGCGGTAAAGAACTCAACTTCCGTATCGTTTTTGATAAGTGGCATAAGAATATTATATATCCCATAAGAAGTATTGCCCCCTAAATTGCCCCTAATATCTATTATCAGCGTATCATAATCTTTTATTGTTCGATAAAAGTCTAAGAGTATTGGCCTATCTTCCTCAAGTTTTCCATACGGGAAAGTTCGTACCTTTATATATGCCGTTTTTTTGTCTTCCCATTTTCTGAACTCGAAGGGTGAGTTAGAACCACCATATATTAATGTGAATAGTTCCCTCCATGGCTCTTCGGAGTTGCATTGAATACTTTTTCTAACAGTATTTCCATCAGGATTTTTTATTGTAAAGATAGTATTTTCGCCGAAGAAATTGGGATCCAGATAATCCACAAATAATTTATCCTTATCACGATCTTGCTGTACATGCGTTTTTTGTATTATAGAATTCACTGCTTCATCTACATCTATGTTATTTACCTCTATTACCTTAGATCCTTCTTCTATTCCATATTTTTCTTTCCAGTTATCAATGCCCCCAATGGCGATATATTCTCCCTCAATGTAACAGAAAAATACTTCGGGACATGAATATTCCCATTTTTCTTCCCAGTATCTATTCGCTTCTAAAACTTCATCTGTGATTATATCACTATACGCGACTCTCCAAAACTCAATAGTTTTATAGTTAAATACCATAGTATGTCCATTTTGAAGACTCTGCACAGCTTCCCTTATAAGATCAAGAAATTCTTCGTTTGTTTCTATCTCATTCAATCTTTCCATATAGTATTCTTTCAAATCAAGCCAATTATACCCATAAATTCGTTCCTTTACCCATAGATATGGATAGTTATACTTAACAATATAATAGAGAGCTTCAAAATCTTCCTTCCACTCACTTTTTGTTAATTTTTCGGGATCAAACCCTGTTTCAGGGTACAGTGATCGTATCCATGGGAAGTGAGATGTAACATTCTTTACTATATTGTCATAAATCCATCCTGTTAAGAAAAATCCTTCTCCATCAAGAACTGCAAGAGGAGCTTTGATCTCTACAATACGTAATGCAAATCCTTCCAACTCACTCTTTATCTCCTTCCATTCTCCAGAATCATTCTTTTCTAAACTCAATACTCTATCTCTTGTATTAAGTTCAATTCTATAATCCGTGATTTCATCAAAATTGATGTCAATTCCTAAAAAGTAATTTTCTTTTATGGGCATTAAATCAACAAAATCCATTCTAATAACAATATAATCCTCATCAATAGCAGCAAACATGGATTTTTCAGAATCTTTATATATGGGTGCAATACCCTCCCAGTCAGAGGATAATCCGTCTATATTAATATGTATCTTTTCGAGAATATCTATCCTTGCTGACTCTATTACTTTCGGTTTTTGTTCAATACATGCTAAACTTAGAACTGTCAGAACGATTAATGAGATACCCACACATTTTCTGTTCATATATACGTATATTTTTTCTTACTTTTTAAATCTTTTTCAGCAATTTTGTATCGATTAGGAATAACATAACCAAAAAATTTAAATACATGTTAATACAAACTATTCAGTAATGAAAAGAATCAAACTTCAGATCCTAAAAGCATTGGCTGATGGAACAAGATTAAAGATAATGGATTTTCTAAAGGATGGCGAAAAAAATGTGGGGGAGATAAAGCCCCATGTTGGTACAACACAATCAAACGTTTCTCAGCATTTGAGGATCCTCAAAGATGCGGGAATTGTGGACAACAGGAGAAAGGGAAAGGTCGTATATTACTATATAGTAAATAAGAAGATTTTTACTCTTTTGAATCTTCTGGATGATATAGTTGAAGAAAATATTAAAGATATGATGAAATAATCAGTGCATCTTCTTTGCTTTCGGTCTATAGATCATCAGAGCCATAAATGTTCCAGCGATCATGAATAGGAATACTGTTATAGCATTAATTGTTATTAAATATATGGTATATCCCGCCCTATAATAAAGAATGAGAGTATAAAGGGATGCAACGGCTCCCGAGATAAGCCCTATTTTTAATCCTTCAAGATATGTGAGTTTTATCTCTTTTCTCACAATAAATACTCCAAAAAAGCCGCCTATTAATATCAGAATTGGAGGTAATAATCCAGAAAGGAGAACAAAAACCGTGCCAATAGCGCCACCCCAGAGTCCTCCTTTTATATGCACAGCTTTGATTTTAAATTTCTTTTTCATAATATAATTAAAAATTTTATGTTTATAAATCTATTGGAATAACTTTTTAAATTCCATTAAAGTAACTTTTACATGAAAAAACCGATTATACACGAGAGTGTTTTTGTGAGTAAAAACGCCCTCATAATTGGAGATGTAGAGATAAAAGCTAACTCGAGTGTCTGGCCATTTGCTTCAATAAGGGGGGATACTGGAAAGATAAGGATAGGCAGGTACACGAATATACAGGATAATGTCTCCATTCATGAGAAAGTATCGATAGGAGATTTTGTTTCCGTAGGACATAATGCTGTCGTTCACGGATGTGAGATAGGTAATAATGTGATAATAGGGATACATGCTACGGTAATGGACAACGCAAAAATAGGAAAAAACTGCATAATCGGTGCAAAAGCCCTAATTACAGAAGGAAAAGAGATTCCCGATAATTCTTTGGTTCTGGGAGTTCCAGGAAAAATTGTAAAAACTCTCGATGAAGAGTGGCACAAAAAAATAAGAGAAAATGCGGATATATATTATGAACTCTCACGAAAGTATATAAAAGGAGAATATAATGAATCTGTTTAGTTTTTGTTTTTCAATACTCTTAAAACCTGTGTACAAAGTATATGAAAAAATTCTTGAAAATAGAGTAAAGAAGAGAAAAATGCCCAGACATATAGGTATAATAATGGATGGAAATAGAAGGTATGCAGAATTTTTTGGTATAGATCCATGGAAGGGGCACAATAAAGGAGCAGATAAGCTTGAGGAGATACTGGATTGGACGAATGAACTCGGGATCGATATAGTAACTGTATACGCCTTTTCGACTGAGAACTTTAAAAGAAGCAAAGAAGAGGTAGAACATATAATGGATCTTTTTGAAAAGAAGTTTAAAAAGCTTGCAGAGGATGAGAAAATCCACAGGAACAAAGTAAAAGTGAGAGCTATAGGAAATCTCAACATGCTGCCAAAAAACGTAGTGGACTCCATAAAAATAGCAGAGAAAGCCACTGAAAACTACAGTGACAAGGGTCTTAACATCTGCATCGCTTACGGCGGGAGAATAGAGATAGTTGAAGCTGTAAAAAGAATTATAGAAAGAGGAGTTTCACCGGAGGATATAACAATGGAAATGATCAAGGATAATTTGTATACAGGCGATCTTCCCGATCCTGATCTCATAATAAGAACTGGCGGTGAAGTGAGACTGAGCAACTTTCTCCTCTTCCAGTCAGCATACTCCGAATTATTTTTCACAGAGATATATTTTCCAGCATTCAGAAAGATAGATTTTTTAAGGATAATAAGAGAGTATCAAATGAGGAATAGAAAATTTGGTAGATGATATGAAGATAAAAGAAGATGAAAAAATATTGGATGAGATAATAGAGGAATACAACAAAGATCCAGAGGGCTGGAAAGTTTCTGGATCTAGAAAAGGATCGAGATTAGATTTCTATATAACAAAAAAAGGAAAGTTCTGGCAGTTAAAATCTGAAATAATAAATCCATATAAAAAAATAGGAGTCGGGGGTAAAATAAAGAGCAAAACGGAGTTAAATCATAATATTTACTTTGGATGGAGGCCTCTCACAAGAAAGCAGATGAGAAGGATAATAAAAGAATTGAGGATAGAGGGAAAAGTTTCTTATTTTACAATGAAAGAGGTTCTTCAGATTTCTCCAAAATCTTTTTTTGACATAGATGAAGATTACATATTTCAGGGGCCTATAGCTATTTCCAATAAACCTCTCCAAAAAGTCTCAAAAAACCAGAAAAAATTGGATCTGAAGCTGACTGAAGAGCTAAACAAATTGGTGTTCTATAATGGAGGAAGCATGTACAGATGATTACAGAAAAGAGTTTCTGGATAGATATAAACTTCTTTTTAAGAATTTTAATTCTTTTTTAAAAGCAAATGAAAAAGAAAATATATGTATTAGAGTAAATACACTTAAAATTTCTAAAAACAAACTTAAAAAAAGACTTGAAAATAGGAGAGTAATACTGGAGGAGATAGAGTACGGATTCAAAGTATTGAAATCAGATTTCTCCATAAGTTCATGTCCTGAGCATCTTTTCGGATATTTTTACATACAGGGAGAGGCTGAAATGAATATTGTTCCTCTTTTTGATTTCAAAGAAGATTTAGTTATTGATATGTGTGCATCTCCAGGAGGAAAAACAACACAGATATCAGAGTTTATGGGGAACAGAGGAGTAGTTCTTGCTTTTGATGTTGATAGAATAGAAGCTTTAAAAAACAATATACAGAGACTGGGTGTAGAAAACTGCATAGTATTCAAAAAAGATTCGACTAAACTGGATATTGAAGCAAAGAATATTCTTCTTGACGCTCCATGTACAGGCTCCGGGATTATAAGAAAGGATCCTACAAGAAAGCATTCAAGGAGTATGAAAGATGTTTATTTCTGTCAGAATCTGCAAAAAAGACTTCTTGAAGCCGGGATTAGATCATTAAAAAAAGATGGAGAATTAATATACTGTACGTGCAGCCTGGAACCCGAAGAAAATGAGTATGTAATAGACTGGGCTTTGAAAAACTTTGATATATCTCTGGAAGAGATCAATACAAAAATCAATGGAAAAAAGCTTGTAGACGGATTTCAAAAACCGTTTGGAAAAAGATTGGATAGTGAAGTAAAGAAGTGTAAGAGATTTTTACCGCATATACATGATACTCACGGAATGTTCGTGGCCAAGGTAGTAAAATGAAGCTAATCTTTTATCTTTCCGGAGAAAATGTTGAATTATCAAGAAAAGAAGTTATCTATCTTCTAAAAGCTTTTAATAAAAAATATAATGTCATTGAATCTAAAGGTCAGATACTGGTAATTGAAACTGATATAGATCCCATGATTTTTAAAAGACTCGGATTGTGTCATAAAGTTTTGGAGTATATGGATAAAGAGATTATTCTTGATGGGACATTTGCGGTGAGGGTACAAAATCTTGGAGAAAAAAAAGGAAACAAAGAACTTAAAAAAAAGATAGCGGATGAGATTCAAAAACAGAACGATTTTAAACTGAGAGTTAATCTCGAAAAACCTCAAAATGAGATATACTGTTTAAACTCTGAAAAGCTTTACATCGGAAAAACGCTGGTAAGTATAGACAGAAAAGATTTTGAAAAGAGAAAACCACAGTTCAGACCCTATTTTCATCCTTCCTCTTTACATCCTAAGTATGCCAGGGCATTGATAAATCTCTCTCGGGCTAAAAAAGAAGTTCTCGATCCTTTTTGCGGTACCGGAGGGATTCTTATAGAAGCAGGGCTGATAGGATTAAAAGTTTTCGGGCTGGATATAGAGAAAAAGATGGTGGAAGGATGCAAAAAAAATCTTGATTTTTACGGAATTAAAGATTACACAATAAAAGAAGGGAGTGTAGAGAATTTGGATTCATATTTTGGGAATATTGAAAGCATTGCTACGGATGTTCCCTACGGGAAATCCACGAAACTAAATAAGGATATTTATGAAAGAGCATTTGAAAAAATTTATGAAACTTCAAAAAAAGCATGCATTGTCCTAAATAAAGAGTATGATTTTGAAAAAATAGGATTTAAAGTTCTGGATATGGAAAAACTGAGAATGCACAGAACTTTGACAAGATTTATATACGTTTTGCAATGCGATTAGCTAATATATGCGCCTTCCTCAAAACCTCAGGAACTCTGTGAACACAATTGTTTAAAACTATATCGGAAGCCTGTTTTAGGGTAACTCTATTGCCTATGGAAACGTATATAGGATTTTTCGAGCTCTTTATGATTTTTCCTATAATCTCTTTATTCTGATATACATACTCTCCTTTTATTTCTCCGCAGAGTAAAGATTTTGCAACACCTATCGTCTGTTTCTCCAGCATAACACCAGCCATTGTCGCGAGCCCTGCCCTATAGGGATGGAGTAGCCCATTTCCATCAAATATTATACAGCCATCACATTTTTTGATCAAATTCCACAAAATCGGTAATTCTCTGAATGCAAAATACGTCGGTATGTATGGAAACTCTATTTCTTTAATCTCGTAAGATTCGTAATTTTTTGAAACGATAGCTCCTACAGCTTTATCTCCTTTATATGCGACGTCAGCTCCATAAATTTCTCCTATTTCATTATATCCTGTATCTACGTTTTTTGCTATCCTTATTTGAAATTTTCGCAGCTCTTTGAAATCGGGATTTTTTAATAACTTAAAAAACTCTACTTCATACATGATTCTAACGCTTCTTTAAGTTCTGGAACTGTTTCTATTTTCTTTAATTCTTCCCTATCCACCCACCTATACTGAGTATGCTCAAAATTTAATTTTAAATCTTTTTTACTCTTTAGCTCAAATAAAAAGGGATGAACATAAAAAATAGTTTTCAAGTTTTCATCTTTTATTTTTAGAATGCTTCCTCTGCTACATAGTGTAATATCTTCTTTTTTTAATCCGAGCTCTTCAAATATTTCTCTCTGTGCTGCTTCGAGCGGAGTTTCATCCTCTATATACCCTGATATTCCCGCCCATTTTCCTTTGTACGTAGAAACTTTCTCACTTCTTTTAAGTATTAAAATCTTGTTATCAAAACTCAAAAAAGATGTAACGACATCAGAGATTTTGTAATGCGATTCATATTTCTCCATATGTTTTCTCCATCCTTCCTTTGAAAATCTTTTTTCCATTATCTCTAATTCTTCGAGAACAGCATCTTCTAAATCTATTTCATAATGTAAAGCTAACTGGGTGAGCAACGCGAAGACCTGTGCAAACTCTCTTTTTAAATCCTTGACATTATATTCGTGACCTATCCCCTCTTTCTTGTACCCTTCTTCAAACTGTATGTATCTCGATATCTCTCCGAGTTCTTCAAGGAGATGCGAAAGTACGAGAGACGGCGGAAACTTTTCCCATCCTCTTTCTTTATCGAACCTGTCTATTTTTTCCTGGATCTTTTTTAAGTCCATTACTTTCCCTCTTTCAGGATTATTCCTTTAGCTGCAAGAACGCCTGTAACAGCGGCATAGATGATTCCTCTGGAACGACCAGATGCATCTCCGCAGATGTACATATTTTCCATATTTGTCTCCATGAAGTTTGATGTAGGATATTTGGTGTCATAAAACTTTATCTCCGGAGCGTACAAAAGCGTAGAATCGGAAGCGATCCCCTCTATTACAGAGTTAAGTCTTTCTATGGCCTCTTTTATGTTGAGAACTATCCTGTGGGGCATCGCCATTGATATATCTCCAGGCGTCACGTCTCTTAACGTTGGTTTCACGAGCCCCTTGTCTATCCTGCTCCACGTGGACCTTCTTCCCTTTATGAAATCTTTGTATCTCTGGAGTATGGGCTTGCCGCCGCCGATAGTTGTAGCGAGTTTTGCGATTGATCTTCCGTATTTTGTTGTATCCTCTACGGGGTCCGTGAGATTCACTCGGGAGAGAACTGCAAGGTTTGTGTTCCCTGATTTTTCTTCCTTCTTTGCATGCCCATTTACGAGTACGAATCCTTCATACATCTCTTCCGTAACAAAGCCCTGGGGATTTGTACAGAAAGTTCTCACCATATCGTCATATGTCCTTGTGAAAAGTCTGAACTTTGCATCGTACATTACTTTACCGATGGGCTTGTAGATCGTGGCCGGAAACTCGACTCTGACACCGACGTCTATAGGTCCGTATATTGAAACGATCCCGAGAGAGTAAGCCTGCGATCTGAGCCAGTATGCGCCAGCCCTTCCCGGCGCTGCAACAACATACTCTGCTTCTATATCTTCTTTATTTGCCTTCAAAATAAAAGAGTCTTTACTTTTTTTAATATCTGTGATCTTTGTATTTAACAAAAATTTTACTCCTCTAGACTTTAAATCTCTATAAAAAGTATCTATAATCTCTTTTGTTTTATCGCTTCCTATATGCCTCTGTTTCCCAGAGATAAACTCTATTCCATTCTTACTTGCTTTTCTTTTCAATTCTTCTAATGCTTCTCCATCCACCCCATAAGTTTTATCTTCTACCCCATATTCCAAAAAGATTTTATCCACATAATCTATAAGTTCCTGGATTTCCTCTGGAGTCCTTTTTAAAGATGCAGGATCTCCTCCTATCTTATAAGTAAGATTCAATTTACCGTCTGATAATGTTCCCGCCCCTCCCACTCCAGATGTGATCTGGCACGGGTCACATTTCAAACATAAATTTCTATCAGAGACAGGACACTCTCTTTTTAATGCTTCTTTTCCGGAGTCTATTATTAAACATTCTATCCCTTTATTTATCAGCTCTCTTGCCGCAAACAAACCAGAAGGTCCCGCTCCAATTATTGCAACTTTTACTTTCATGCTTACCACGTTTTATTGTATATCTTAATTTAAAAAGGTTTCATTGGGAGAATCATTTTGATTCATAAAAAGATAATAAAAGAGCATGAAAGAATCCATACAAGATCTCATGAGATGTGAGTAGTGGCTGTTGTTCAGGGAATAAAAACCCATACAGATAAAGACCAGCAGGCAAAAATATTGGAAATGTGCGGGTACAGCTGTGCTCACTACAACCTCCAGAAAGTACGCTCTCTGAAAAGTAAAGCGAAAGATGAAAAGGAACTTCTCAAATTGATAAACGAACATATTCCCTGCGGGACTGATACGAGAAAAGAAGATTATCCACTCAAGATGCACGACGTGCGGATGCCCACTGATACGATACGCGATTTTGAGGAATTTAAGGATAGATTTTATGATTACATTGGGGAGAAAGCGATTTCATGAGAAAAGAGATAGAAGAGAGTCTCGATCTGGTAAAGAAGCATCTTCCTAGCGGATTTGAGGAGTTTCTCAACTTAGGATTGGTCAAAGACGGAATTTATAAAAAAATAGAGTTTTCTATCGAAAATATTTTCGATATCTGTGCTATTATCAATACGGATCTTGAACTTGGCATTCCCCGCGACGATGAGAACATCGTAGAAAACCTCATAAAAAATGGCGTTCTCACCAAAGAAATGGGGAAAAAGCTGCGATTAATGAAAGGATTCAGGAATATTCTTGTACATAGGTACGGAAAAATAGACGATACCCTTGCATTCAAAATATTAACAGAAAGTATTAGCGATTTCTATGATTTTATAAAAGAAATAGAGAAATTTTTAGAAAAAAAGTAAATTAGAACTCCTCCTTTTCACCTTAAAGAACTCTTTAACTTAAACGGCGTTCCATAGAAATGTTTTTATTCTTGGAAAAGAGTAGTGAGCATGGGTTCGCGAAAGGTGATATATGTCATTGTGATATTTCTTTTGGTAATTTCTATTGTGTATATTCCTGTGGTTGTGGGGGAGGAAGAATACCAAAAGTGTACATATAAAGGATGCAATGAACCAATATGGGATGGATCAAATGAATACTGTATTTTTCATGACCCCGATCCGAATAAGAATAGAGATGAGTTTTTAGATAAATTT
>Ga0190285_1000092_pt1 | contig 18371 bp, 19 predicted proteins | sample 48691823_MG_FD_163429 | JGI IMG/M metagenome (GOLD analysis project Ga0190285, IMG submission 163429) | Hydrothermal vent microbial mat bacterial communities from Southern Trench, Guaymas Basin, Mexico - 4869-18-2-3_MG | ecosystem: Environmental > Aquatic > Marine > Hydrothermal vents >...
ACGGTTATGCCGCGGGCCGGATTTGAACCGGCGAGATACCAGATCTTCAGTCTGGCGCCCTCCCAGGCTAGGCGACCGCGGCACAATACGATCTTGGAGATTACTGTTTAAAAGTTTTTCGTACTCGCAATAGAAAACTATTTAAATAAACCATGCTTCTAAACTTTATGAATACAACAGGTGAATGTTTTTGGAAGAATTAAGGTAGCATACTTTAGCTCAAAGATACTTTTCTTATGGTGTTGATTCTCATTATTCTTTTAGATTAGATTTTTAGATTAAATAATAATTTAAAGAGGTGATATTATGGAATTACCAAAAAAATGGTATAATATTTTAGCTGATTTACCAAGAAACTTGGATCCCCCATTGAACCCAATGACGAAGGATCCTATAAATCCCAAGGAACTTGAAGTAATATTTGCCAAGGAACTCGTAAAACAAGAAATGAGTAAAGAAAAATATATAAAAATTCCAGAAGATGTTCTGGAAGCGTATGAGAAAATAGGAAGGCCAACACCTTTAAAAAGAGCAAAGAATCTTGAAAAATTTTTAAAAACGCCTACAAAGATATATTATAAAGCGGAAGCATATACAGCAACGGGCAGCCATAAGATAAACACGGCACTGGCACAGGCATACTATAACAAAAAAGAAGGCGTAGAAAAGATTACTACAGAAACGGGAGCGGGACAATGGGGATCGGCACTGGCTTTAGCATGCTGCTTCTTCGATATAGATCTGAAAGTCTTTATGGTCAGATCTAGCTATTTTCAAAAACCGTACAGAAAAACTATAATGGAAACATTTGGAGCAGAGATCCATCCTTCCCCAAGCACAGTTACAAAGTTCGGAAAGAAAATTTTAAAAAAAGATGGGGATCATCCCGGAACATTGGGGATAGCAATAAGCGAAGCTTTGGAGTTAGTTCTGGAAGATGAAAATGCTAAATACTGTCTGGGAAGTGTTTTGAACCACGTACTAATGCATCAGACTGTAATAGGCCAGGAAGCTAAGGAGCAGTTCAAAGAAATTGGAGAAGATCCTGATACTCTCATAGGATGTGTGGGGGGTGGATCGAACTTTGCCGGCTTTATGTTCCCATTTTTCAATGATGGAAAGGAGTTCATAGCTGTTGAACCCAAACCTGTGCCAACAATCACAAAAGGAGACTACAGATATGACTATGGCGACACAGCAGGAATGACTCCTCTATTAAAAATGTTTACACTGGGGAAAGACTTTCAAGTCCCAAGACTACACGCTGGAGGACTCAGGTATCACGGCATGGCACCATTGATAAGTTTATTGGTGAAAGAAGGATTCATAAAACCTGAAACATATGAACAAAAAGAGATATTCGAAGCTGCCTTGATTTTTGCCAAAACTGAAGGAATAATTCCTGCTCCAGAATCCTCATATGCTATAAAAGCTGCAATAGATGAAGCCCTAAAAAAAGAAGACAAAACGATAGCCTTTAACCTCAGCGGACACGGATTGTTGGATCTTCAAGGCTACCAGGATTTCTTGGATGAAAAACTAAGTTAAGTATTTTTTAGAGAGGTCATACCTCTTTTTATTTTTTTATATCCAAAATCTTTTAATACATAAAAACTATAATACGTAGGTGATCTCATGAGTTTTGAAAATATAAAAGATTATATAGAAAAACAGGAAAACTGGAGGAAACATACTATAAATCTGATAGCCAGCGAGAATATAACATCTCCAGCAGCTAAGAAAGCCATAGCGTCTGGATTTATGCACAAATATGCTGAAGGCTGGCCAAAACAAAGGTATTATCAAGGATGCAAATATATAGATGAGGTGGAACTTCTTGGAAACTCAGCATTTTACAAATTGTTTAACGCAGATTACGTAGATCTAAGACCTGTTTCCGGAGCCGTAGCAAATATTGCTATGTTTTTTGGTTTGACAAGACCGGGAGATACAATAATATCCTTAGATACAAGTGATGGAGGACATATAACACATGCAAAGTTTGGAGCCGCAGGATTAAGAGGATTGAATGTTGTTGAGTTTCCTTATGATGAAGAAGAGATGAATATAGACACAGATAAGACTATAAAACTTATAAATGAAGTAAATCCCAAGCTGATTCTCTTTGGCGCCTCTGTTTTCTTGTTTCCGCATCCTGTCAAAGAAATTTCAGAAAACTCAGATGCAACAATAGCTTATGATGCTGCTCACGTTCTGGGACTCATAGCTGGAAAACAGTTTCAAAATCCCTTTAAAGAAGGAGCCAAGATAATGACAGCATCAACACACAAAACATTTCCAGGTCCGCAGGGAGGTATACTCATGACTAAAAACCTGGATCAAGAGAATATGGCAAATGTCCAATGGGCAATATTTCCTGGGTGCATGTCGAACCATCATTTACACCATGTAGCAGGAAAAGCCATTACGGCTTATGAAATGCTGGAATATGGAGAAGATTACGCAAAACAAACGATTAAAAACGCTCAAAAACTCGGAGAAGCAATGACAGAAAATGGATTTACAGTTGTAGCAGAAAATAATGGATTCACAAAAAGTCATCAGATAGTTTTAGATTTTAAGAAATATATAGGAAAATGGGCTGCCGAAACGCTCGAAGAAGCAAATATAATCACAAACAAAAATCTTCTACCATGGGATCCTATAGAAAACAGCAACAATCCCTCCGGAATGAGGCTGGGAACTCAGGAAATGACGAGAATAGGAATGAAAGAGAGCGAGATGGAGTATATTGCAGAACTGTTTAAAAGGGTGCTTCTGGATAAAAAAGATCCTAAGGAAATAAGAAAAGAAGTTTCAGAGTTCAGAGAAGATTATCAAGAAATACATTATGGATTTAAATGGTGATTTTTATCTCTTTACAGAGTTGATAAAACAATGAAATATAAAATAATCCATGATCCAGTTCACGGGAGTATAAAGATAAAAGGAGCAATCCTGGAACTTCTACACTCGCCAGAAATTCAAAGACTGAGAGATATAAAACAGCTGGGTTTAACTAATCTCGTATTTCCAGGAGCTAACCACACAAGATTTGAACACTCCTTAGGTGTTTATTATCTTACAAACAAGATCTGTGCAGAGTTAAATATCGAGAAAGAGGTATTAAATGCTGCTGCAGTTCTTCATGACTCCGGACATCTTCCCTTTTCCCATACCTTTGAGTATCTATCAAGAATTTATCTTAAAAAGGATCATATTGATCTTGCATGCGAAAATGTTTTAAAACTTGAAGATCTGCTTGAAAAGTACAATATAGATCCAAAAGAAGTTATAAGGATCATAAAATGCGAGGAGGAGGGGTACAAATCTCAGATAATATCGGGAGACCTAGATGTGGACAGAATAGATTATCTCTTGAGAGATTCGCATTATACAGGTGTGGCACACGGGATCATAGACGTGGAAAGGATCCTAAAAACTATAGAGATCAGAGATGGTGTTTTAGGAATAAATAAGAAGGGTGTTCTGGCTGTTGAAGGTATGCTCATAGCAAGGAACTTAATGTATACTTCTGTGTATTTCCATAAAACAGCGAGAATTTGTGAAAGTATGCTTGGAAGAGCTGTAGAAAGTATTCTGGAAGACGAAAAAATTGAAGAAATAGTGAAAATGACAGACTCCGAGCTTTTGTGTCTCTTGAAAAACTCTGAAGGATTTTCGAAAGACATCTATAGGAGATTAAAATACAGAGATCTGTTCAAAGTTGTGGCATATATAGATATAGATTTAGATTTTGAAAAGAGAAAAGAGTTAGAAAGAGAAATCTGTGAAAGGGCAAATATACCAGAGAATTACTGTATTGTGGATATTCCCAGTTTTAAAAATCCGGAAAAATTGGAAATAAAGGTCTTTGATGAAGAAATCAAAAATTTTGAAGAGTACATGATTTTAAAGAAGTCAAAACCTATAGAATACCCCACAATAGTTTCTACACCTGAGAAATACATAGAAAAAGTTAAGAGAGTTGTAGAAGATTATGAAAAATATACTTGATTATTACGGGGTAAAGATAGATCTGAGTGATTATAAATCTATAAAAATAGGAAAAGAACTTTATATTGTTAAAAAAGATATGATCCCCCTCTTGAAGGGAGAAGTAAAAGCTGCAGGACTGAAGGTGAAGGACTCTGAAATATCTATAGAGTTTGCATTCAAAATAGCTAAAAATGCTACAAAAAATAAAGTTATAATCAATGAGAAAGGAGAGAATCTTTTTTTATATGGAAGAGATATTTTTAGAAAAAATATAATAAGAGGAGACATGAAAAAAGGCAAAAAGATAGTTTTGAACTCCAAAAATGAATGTCTGGGCATAGCGTTCTGGGATGGAAAGATTCTAAAAAACGTAAAAGACAGGGGGATGTTCTTAAGAGTTCTGGATTAAAATTTTTTTCTTCCCATGGCTTTTACAAGTCCCATAAAAATTGGGGAAGGTCTCTCTACCCTCGATGTAAACTCTGGATGGTACTGTGTCCCTATGAAGAAAGGGTGCCCCTCGAGCTCCAGAACTTCCATTCTTCCATCTTCTGATTTGCCCGTGAATTTTACTCCATTTTTTGTGAGCAGATCTATATACTCTGGATTTACCTCATACCTGTGTCTGTGTCTTTCGTATATACTTTTAGATTTATATAAAATATATACCATGCTTTTTTCGTCCAAAATTATTTTATATGCTCCCAGTCTCATAGTTCCTCCCATATTTTTTATTTTTTTCTGTTCCGGTAAAAGATCTATTACAGGTTCGTCAGTATCAACAAACTCTGTTGAGTTTGCATTTTTTAATCCGATACTTCTGGCATACTCTATTGTTGCAAGCTGAAATCCTAAACATATTCCCAAGAAAGGTATTTTCTTCTCTCTTGCATATGTTATTGCTCTTATTTTCTCCTCTGTCCCTCTAACACCGAATCCTCCAGGAACTAAAATACCGTCAACATCTCCAAGATCCTCCTTTTTAATGCTCTCTGACTCCAGCCACTTTAAGTTTACATTTATTCCTGTATAATATGAACAGTGCATCACTGCTTCTCTGATACTTATATAGGAATCATGAAGATCCATATACTTTCCCACCAGCGCCAGAGTAACATCTTTATCACATTTTCTTGAGATTATTGATCTCCACTTCTTCAGGTCAGGAGTTCTTCTGAGACCGAATTTGTCCACTATCTTCTCTCCCATCTTCTGCTCATTCAACAAAAGAGGTACTTTATATATATCATCAACGTCGTGATTGCTTATAACATGGTCCTCACTAACGTTGCAGAACTGTGCTATTTTTCTTTTTGTTTTCTCCTGAAGTTTGCTCTTGGATCTGCATACTATAATATGTGGAGATATCCCTGTTTCCATGAGCTTCTTTACAGAGTGTTGCGTTGGTTTTGTTTTCTGCTCCCCTACAACATCAAGACTTGGAACAAGTGTCACATGAACAAAAACAACATCTTCCTCCCATGACAACTGTCTGCATGCTTCCAGAAATGGCATGCTTTCTATGTCTCCCACTGTCCCCCCCACCTCAATAACCGTGAAATCATATCTCTCCCCTACACTTCTTATCTCCGATTTTATCTCATCTGTAAGGTGAGGTATGGGCTGAACAGTTTTTCCCAGATAATCTCCTCTCCTTTCTTTTTCAATGACTCTTTTGTATATCTTCCCTGTAGTTATATTGTGATCTCTCGTAAGATCAACATTCAAGAACCTCTCATAATTTCCCAGATCGAGATCCACTTCCCCTCCATCATGGAGAACAAAAACTTCTCCATGTTCAAAGGGGCTCATCGTTCCTGCATCCACATTGAGATATGGATCTATTTTGATTACTGTAACTTTATACCCCATGCTCTGAAGAATTTTGGCAATTGAGGCTGTTGTAACTCCTTTTCCCAAACCTGAAAGTACTCCACCTGTAACAATTATATATCTCATGTGAAGAATAATCCGTACTACTTTATAAGGTTTAGGTTTTGATGTATATTGAAATCCACAATCTCACCGAAGGTAGATAGGTAGAGCTTGAGTAATTTTTGTATAGAAATTTTTTTCTTTTTTTATGTCACCAAAAACACTACCCCTATCAAAATAAAAACAATTCCCCCTATCTTCGATAGTATTCTTTCATTAATCCTTGTTGATATGAACTTTCCGAGGTATATAGCCATTATAGATAGGAGAGTTAAAGATATCATGATGCCTATGAGAACGAAGAGCGGATTATATCTCGCTGCAAAGAGCCCTGATGTTATCTGAGTTTTATCTCCCAGTTCAGAGATAAAGATCAATGCAAATCCCGAATAAAATGGATTCTTTAAATCATGAGTTTCTTTTTCCTCTCTCATACTTCTCAGTGCAAAGACACCAAAAAGGATAAATATTAATCCAGATATAATTTTAATGTAGTTTATAGGGAGTATTCTTGTTATATAATCTCCTGCCAGAACTGCTGCTCCGTCTGCAAGAAGAAAGGCCAGTATTATGCCAGATAATAACTTGAGATGCTCTTTTGTTTTTGTCGAGAGCATAAAAATCGCGATCTGTGTTTTATCCCCCAGCTCTGCAATACCAATGACTATCATGGGGATAAGCAAATCCTGCAACATAATTTTCCTCTCTTTTTACAGTTATATATGCTTTGTTGGTAAATCTAAAAAACTATTTAAATGAGTCTTATCTCATGAAAATAGATGAAAGAAATTTTTATAATCATACTCGTTTTGGCAGGGTCTCTGAATCTGGAAGCGGAGAACGTTTATGAGAAATATTTTACAGATCATGATTTTTCTCAAGACGATACGATAACTCTCTGTTATGAAGCTCTTTTCTTCTTGTATTTATATAAAGAAAATCAAAACCCTGATCTTCTGAAAAATGGAGAGGATTGTTTAAGTCTGATTATCGAGAAACAAGAACAAAATGGAGAGATAACAAATGATCCCAATGTAAATCCGAAGCTGTATACAGGTATAGGTATCTGGGCTCTTTCTTTGGGATATAAAATCACTCAAAAGGAGAAATACAAAGATGCTGCTCTTAAAGGAGGAAATTTTTTAATAGAGGAGATAAATAAGTGGAAAAAAGCTTATCCAATAGAGTGTCCAGATGAAAGAAATGAAAATGCAAGACATGAAGGAAAGATAAGAAATTCTCTGGAAAATTACTGCTACTCATGCCCAAACGACTGGGGATTGATCTGTGCAGGACTGGGAAGTATTGTTTATCATATCGGAGAAAAAGGAGAATATTACAGCTATGCACTACTCCTGGGAGATACGCTATACAACATGCAATTAGAGAATGGAGCATGGTATGATGGGTACGCTTTGAAGATACCTACAAGGTGGAATATATCCTCTCATTACGTGACAATGGCGATGCTCGGAGAATGGATATGCTATAAAATAACAGACGATCAAAAATATAGAGATTCCGTAAAAGAAGCTCTGCAATGGATGGAGAATATGCAGACAGAAAGAGGGGTTTATGATATCTATATAGATGACCAAAACCTCATTCTGGAGAAAGACAGTTTTGCAGGAAATATCCAAAATAAATGTGATTTCAGACAGATAAGGGGTCAGACTAATGTAAAAAAATATTATTCATCTCCAGAGGAAACTATGCTTGGAGAATACTCTTTATTTTTGGCAGAGACTCTTGCCGAAGACATAAGGATATCTACCAATAGAGAAGAAAGTTTTAACTATATAAAAAGTAAAAATGGATACTCAAACTGGTATATCCTTTCACTCGTTTTGAAGGAGAATGAAGATCTGGAGTCAAAGAAAGAGGATATAATTAAGTATGTTCTATTTCTAATAATCTTATCGGGACTGATTTTATGGATAGCAAAGCGAAAGATATAGAAAGGAGAGAGTGGAAAAAAATAGTGGACAGGATACTTGAAAAAGAAAAATGCTTGGTTTTAACATTGGGGTACATAGACACAGGAAAAACTAGTTTCTTAAAGTATGCCTCAAAAAAAATCAAAGAAAATGGAAAAAAAGTTTCTATTATAGATTGTGATGTCGGACAATCCAATATAGGGCCTCCTGGATGTCTGGGACTTTTAAATGACAGTGGAAAAAGTTTTTATTATTTTATAGGGGATGTATACCCTTACGATCACTCAAAAGTCATAACAGGATTGTTAGAACTTTTATCAAGAGTAGATTCGTCATATATACTGATAGATACTACAGGTTTAATTTTTGGAAAGGGAAGAAGTTTGAAAAGAGCTAAAATAATGAGCTTAAAGCCTGATTTAATTATAGCTTTCCAGAGAAATCATGAACTTGAAGGAATACTCAAAAATTTTCCGCAGTACGAGATAATAAGAGAAAATGTGGAAAATGTAGAATTCACTTCAAGAGAAAAGAGAAAGGAGATCAGGAAAAAATTATGGAAAAAGCATTTGAAAAACTCGCAGATAAAAGTTTTTAAGCTGAAGGATATAAAATTGAGAAATACTTTTCTATTTTCAGGAATGGAATCGAGAAAGGATATTATGGAAAAAATTTTGGGAATGAAAGTATACTGGTGCGAGAAGATTCCTGAAGGATTCTTTATTGTTGCAGATGAATACGGGGAACAGGAAAACACGATCATTCTGAAAAAAGGATTCGAAGAAGGGCTGATAGTTGGATTCATAAAAAATGAGATCTGTATCGGCATAGGAATGATCATCAGAGTAGATTTTGAGAGAAAGGAAATTTATATTCTCACCAATACTGAAAACGATTTCGATTTCATAGAGTTTGGAAGAATTAAAATAAATGGAGATGGAGAGGAGTTGGGTAGAGTATACAACCTCGTGTACTAAAGTATAATACCATCCAGCTCCAGATACTTCCTGTTTCTTATAAAAATAACGGGAATGGATTTTTTTCTTAGGGCATGTCTCAGTTTTTTATCATTTGTACAGACTATGCATCTCTTTTTCTCAGCGAAAGAGAGAATAGAAGTATCCACATTCCCTTTTAATCTCAGAATCTTATATTTATCGATCAATTTTAATGCTATATTCCTCAAAATGGAGTCTTCATTATTTAGATCTAAATTTTTTAACTCGTAAATTACATTGGAAGGTATGAAAATCTCAAATCTTTTCTCTATGACAAGATCCAGATCTTCAAAGCTGATTCCAAATTTTAAACAGCTTAAAATAAAATTCGTGTCAAAAATGACAGCTATTCTATTACTCCGTAGCCTATCAGTCTCCATCTTGCTCCAATTCTCCTGCTTATAGCTACTCTGTCATCTTTAGTGGCGCATACGGGAAGCTTTAAACTCAGTTCACAGTGCTCTCCTGGATTTTTTACAATGCCAATAGTTTTTCCAGTGCCAACATTGAGCATCAGCATCTCCTTTCTTTTTATTGGTTCAACATTCAACTCTTTTTCCGATCCAACAACTCTTTCCAGAAGATGGATATCAAGCCTTAACTCGTGTACCAATGGTGGTAGAGTCCCAGGTTTTCCAGCTACACTTCCTGCCAACGCATCTGCTTTTGTCAGAGAGGGATCAAGTTTTGTACCTATACCAATCAATCCTCCTGGTTTTGCCTCTTTTAAATCTATTCCCAGTGTATTTAACGAAACGATCTCAGAGTCTAAATCCTTGTAAACAATTTTGTTCTGTTCTTTTTTCGCTCTTCCTGGCCTTATCTCTATCTCATCTCCTACTCTTATAACTCCCTGCTTTAGACTACCTCCAATGACTCCTCCAACAAGTTTATCTGGAGTAATTCCGGGCCTGTTTACATCAAAAGATCTTGCTATGAACATTATTGGATCCACCTTTTCGTCTCTCTTTGGAGTTGGGATATTCTTCTCTATAGCCTCTATCAAAGCGTCAATATTAATGGAATGTTGGGCAGAAATAGGGATTATAGGTGCATTTTCTGCTACAGTCCCCCTCACAAAATCCTTTATTTCCTTATAATTTTCAATTACTCTTTCCTTTGAGACAAGTTCTATCTTATTCTGCGCGATCACAATATTTTTCACGCCTATTATATCAAGACCCATCAGATGCTCCTTTGTTTGTGGCTGGGGACAAGGCTCATTGGCTGCTATCACCAGAACAGCACCGTCAACTAATGACGCCCCTGTTAGCATCGTGGCCATCAATGTTTCATGTCCCGGAGCATCCACAAAAGAGACTTTTCTCAGTATTTCTGTCTCGCCTCCACATTTGGGACATATTTTCTGCGTAGTGTATTCGTTGCATTCAGGACATTTTCTGAAAACTGCATCTGCATACCCCAGTCTTATTGTGATTCCTCTCCTCAACTCTTCTGAATGTTTATCTGTCCATACTCCTGAGAGAGCTTTTGTAAGTGTAGTTTTTCCATGATCTACATGTCCTATCATTCCGATATTGATCTCTGCCTGTTTCGACTCCATTGAGACATCACTTCTCCTTTTTCTTTGGCTCTTCTTTCTTTTTTGTTACCTTCTTAGGTTTCTTTTCAGTTGTTTCCTCTTTGTTTTTTGTTGTTTTTTTCTTTTCTTTGTCTGTTTCTTTTTTTTGCTCTTTTTCCTTTTTAGCTTTCTTAGGCTTCTCTTCTTCAGTTTTTACTGCTTTCTTCTTTGTTGCTTTTTTAGGTTTAACTGCTTTCTTCTTTGGCTTGGGTTTCTCTTTGGTTACTTCTTTCTTAACTTCTTTTTTAGCCTTTTTAGGTTTCTCTTCCTTGAGTTCCTCTGCTTCTTCCTTAGGTTTTATCTCTTCTTTTGTTTCCTTTGTTACCTTCTTGGGTTTTGCAATGAGCTTTGTATTGATCTGGATTATCTCGTCAGTAATCATATTTCCTCTTACCCTCTTTTTTCTTCTTTCTCCATCTCTTTTTGGTTTGAATCCTACACTTTTTGATAAGAGTATCTTTTTTCTTATAGGTCCATCAATGTCCTTTCTCATGGTGAATCCGTCTTTGTCACTTCCTCCTGTTATAAGAAGGTCTCCTTTTACATCGAGTAAGCTTCCTTCTATTATATCTCCTATTTTTTTACCGAGCAAGCTGTTAGCTTTTTCATCTCTCAGCTCTTTTTGTTCGCTCTTTCCATCGGGATATGAAACTACTATCTTTACTTCCATTTTATACGCCCCATAAACTATTTTCTTTTCTTTTAATCTTTAAAAATTCCTCTAATGTTTCTTTCTCAAACTCATCAAGTTCCAATTCTTTCATTTTTCTAAAACTATCTTCTGGTATCTCCACATATAAAACTTCCCCTTCCTCTACCTGCCTTCCTACCGTAACACCCTTGAGAGCTATGGCTATCTCGTCATCCCTTTCTGCAGATGATAAAAACTTATCCTGTGTTTTTATCGAGTTTATCTCCCCTCCAAACTTTCCATCTTCCTTTATTAACGTCAATTTAGGTCTTATTTCTCCAGCAAGGACTCTTACACCAACAATCGCAGGTTTAGAAGCTCTAAAAACGTATCCCTCTAGGATCTGGATTTTTCCTGGCCTTATAATGCCCAGCTGTCTTTTAAGCTTCTCCTCCTCTCTTTTCTTCTCCAACCACAACTCATAATCCTCGATTATTTTATAGATAACGTTGCCTTTAAAAATTTTAATTTTTTTATCCCTGGCTACCTCTTCAGCCTCTTTCAGGATATCCACATTGAAAGCAACGATCACTCCTTTGTATATGTCCTTTTTTTTCACAGAGATAGCTTCAGTAACATCAGTTTTATTTACATCCCCCACATCTCCTTTTCTTATAGCGAATTCCTTAGATGTAAACATTTTTACCAGTGCTTCTAAACTCCCCAAGGTATCTGCCTTTAATATGATCCCTGTATGTTCCGTAGTTATCTTTATCTTTTCTATTTCTTTTTCTACTCTACCAACAATCTCATCCAAGTTTTCATCTGCTACATATATCGGCGAGCCTGCAAGTGCATCTTTGAGCTCTGGCGCCGCTACTTTTATGCCGGCTGCCGCTGAGACAGTTTTTACGTGCTCAAATCTAAATCTCGGATCCCTTATCTCATCAAGAGGCTTTGGTTTTAAGAGGCTTCTTATACTGGTAACAATGCCCCCATTTTTTCCACCGAGAACGATTTTATCTCTGACACTCATTGTTCCATCATATATTATAACATCTATGGTCGTTCCCAGGCCTATTTCCTCTTTTACTTCCAGAACATTTCCCCTGGCTGGGCCTTCTACATCTATACTCAACTTTTTTTCAAGAAAACGCTGAGAAAGACCGGATATGAGCATCATGATCTCAGGTATGCCTATACCATATTTTGCTGAACAGGGTACTATTGCTATCTTCTTTCTAAAGTCCTCAACCCTGTCAAACCTATCCGCCTGAAATCCATGTTTGTAAAGTTCGCCTACAAGTTCCCAGATCTTATTTTCTATTATCTCCTTCATTGTTTCGTTTTGATCACTGAACGCCTCTAAAAATGTGTATCTAATCTTTTTTTTGTTTATTTTAAACTTACCAGCTAAATCTATCTTGTTGGCAGCTATAATAAAGGGAACTTTAAAAGTTTTCAATATCTCTATGGACTCCAGAGTCTGCGGCTGTATACCCTCATTTATATCTATTATAAGTATAGCAAGATCTGCTAGACTTCCACCCCGTGATCTGAGTGTAGTAAACGCTTCATGCCCTGGAGTATCGATAAATAAAACTCCTGGTATCTTTAATTTAGCTCCTTTTAAAAGGTCTCCGCATATCTCCTTTATAATTTCCAAAGGCACCTCGGTGGCACCTATATGCTGAGTTATTCCTCCAGCCTCTCTTGAAGCAACTGCACTGCCTCTAATATTATCTAATAATGTAGTTTTTCCATGATCTACATGTCCCAAAACAGATATAATAGGTTGACGGGTTACCATTAAATCACTGTGGTACTGTAATCCAATATCTCCTCTTTTTTAAAGAATAGATTTATTTCTCTCTTTGCGGATGTCACAGAGTCAGAAGCGTGAACAACATTACACATAAATCGTGGCGTGTTGTATCCAAAATCTCCTCTTATGCTTCCTGGAGAGGCTTCATCGGGGTTTGTTTTACCCGCTATCTTTCTCATAACATCTATTGCTCTTTCTCCTTCGACCACCATCGCTACAACGGGAGCTAGGGTAATGTAATCTATAAGATCTTTAAAAAAAGGTTTCCCCTTATGTTCTTTATAATGCTCTTTGGCTAAATCCTCTGTTATCTGAATCATCTTCATTGCAACAATTTTCATGTTCTTTTGTTCAATTCGCTTTACAGTTTCTCCGATCAATCCTCGAACTACTCCATCAGGCTTGACCAATACTAACGTTCTCTCCATTTCACCTCACTCTCAGCATTTTTTCCTTTCTGTATGTTTGTGTCCATTTTACTTTTCTGGGCTTTCTTTTTAGATGGATCATGTTTCTTTCGCATTTGGAGGAACAGAAAGTAAATACAGTCCCATCCTTTCTAACGTACATCATTCCAGTTCCTGGCTCGATATCCTTGCCGCAAAATGAACAAGTCTTTACTCTTGGCATTAGATCACCTCGGAGTCTTTATTTCCCTTGCCTCTCTCTCTGTCTCTCGTAACATAAGAACATCTCCAAGTTTTACAGGTCCTTTAACATTCCTGGTAAGAATTCTACCTTCATCTCCTCCTGAAAGTATTTTACACTTTACCTGGAAAACCTCTCCTGTAACTCCAGTTCTTACCCTTATCTCTATAACCTCTGCAGGAGTTCCTTGTACTTCAGGCATTTTATCCCTCTACTTCTTCAACTCATTTAGCTTTTTAATTATCTCATCCACAAGCTTTTTTCCTTTTCCTGGATCTACTATACATGCGGAAGCTGTTGGTACATCTATACCGACTGCACCTCCAAGTTCATCTTTCCTGGGTACATGTATGTAAGGCACAGATTTTTCTTCGCAGATCAATGGTATGTGAGCAACAATCTCTTTTGGCTGTACATCTTCTGCAATATAAACAAGAACAGCCTTTCCTCTGTCTATCGTCTTTGTTATTTCATTTGTACCTTTAGCAATCTTTCCTGTATCTCTTGCATTTTCCAATGCCTCATACGCTTTATTTATTAACTCTTTTGGTATCTCCATTTTTTCACCTCATCCTTCATTTTGTTATCCGTAGGTGTTAGATATAAAAACTCCGAATCTGAATAAAAACCTATCGGTCTCTTATTATATACAGCTAACTCCTGCACAACTAAAATCTTAACAAAAGATCATGCAGGAATAATCGTACTCAGCTTGTATCTATCGCAGATGCGTAGTAATATCTCCACCAGTTTGGATGTTTCAGAATTTTTATATGTTTATAGTCTTTATAATACAATGCCATTTTATATTTTTTTGGATTATCTCCAGTTTCCTTAAGATCTTCTCTCATAACATCAATAAGCTCCTGTATATAATCTCTGATATTAAGCTGGTTTTTTCTGTATTCGTTCTGATATTTCGCATAAATTCTCATTATCTTGTCTCTTATGTACCATCTCAGCCAGACTACAACTACAGCACCAAATATTATAATATAAAGAATCCACTGCATCTGCTGCGTTGTCAAGAAGCTTTTGAATGTTATGACTGTAATAAAACTCAAGAGCAGAAATATTGCGAGACCCTGTTTGATCAAGAACTGAAGTGTTATCATCAAATTAGCATAGAACTTCATTCTGGGTTCTCTTTTGTCCGCAACAGACTTTATAGCCTCAATGTCATCGCGAATAATATTAATTGATGGGATCTTAAATTTATTCCTGACCAGTCTTGTTTTTTCTCTCAGAATACTATCTTTCACTCTTTTGCCTGTTCTATAATTGTCAAGAGCCATAATTAACCATGCAAAATTCTCATAGTCCTCATTTTTCATTAAGATTTTTCTTTTAATATCTCCAAAGATAGTGCCTATACCGAATGGATTCATAACAATTGTATCTCTACCCTTTTAAATATTTTTTCATAAATTTCGGGTTTTGTCGATGCTTTGTATAACGGATCACCGAAAGTTTTTTAAATATATAGTTTGAATACTACGTTGAGGTTCGATGACTCAAAAAGGAGGGTCTCAAAAAAGAGAACCCGATGACTCAAAAAGGAGGGTTTGAGTAAAAAAGGAGGCGAAAAAATATGGCAGAAGAAGGTCCCGTTGTCTTTACAAGAAGAGCATCAGGACTTGTTAGAGAAGTCGGTATTTTCACAGCAATGGCTATTGGTCTGACGCATACTATTGGTGGTGGAATTAACAACTATATGGTTCAAATGCCTTACAGCGCTCCAGGAAGCAATGTACCTGCTGCTTTTGCTATTGCAGGTTTATTCACACTGTTTACAGCTGTGTCATACTCAATGCTCGGAGTAGCGATGCCAAGAACTGGTGGAGATTACATCTACATTTCCAGAAGTATTAATCCTGTTCTTGGATTTGTCACAAGCTGGGGATTCTGGTTAACAGAGCTGCTTTCTCTGGGTATAATTGCCTACATTGATATACCCTTCTGGGGTACTGCTTTCAGAATCTATGGATCTGCGTCCGGAAGTGAGTCCGCATTTGACACTGCAACGACACTGAGTGAAAATCAGGGAGTGATACTGACATTGGCTATAATAATCTGTATTGTATCTGCTCTTGTTACATACCTTGGAACAAGGGTGTACAGCTGGATTATAAACATCGGCTTAGTCGCAGGAATACTTGGAAGTATCGCAATGGTGGGATACTTCCTGATAAGGACAGGTCAGCCCTACAATGAACTCTGGAACTCCGTTTACGGAGCTGGCAGTTATGAGAAAATTATGAATAATCCTGACGCAATAGCAGCATGGAGCGGAGTAACAAAAGGTATGGGTGCAACGTTGCAGGCAAGTATCGTCTGTGTATGGGCATACATAGGATTCACCGCTGCCGCCTACATGGGTGGTGAAGTAAAGAACCCAACAAAAGGAATGATCTGGGCGGTAACTGGAGCAGCTGCTTTGATTATAGCGTACTACCTGCTATTGAGCTTTTTAGTATATGGTAAGGTCGGAGACGAGTTCCTGTACAAGTACAACTACATGTTCAATAATCAACTCGATACTCTAAAAACGTATATACGTAATCCGTCAGGACCTATACTACCTGCGTTTGCGTGTGCACTGACGACTAACCATTCAGTACAGATGCTCATAGCTGTTTCAGGTGCTATATGGCTGCTGAACGATATACCCGCATTCTTCCTGGTATGTTCAAGACTGGTCTTCTCGTGGTCTTTCGACAGATTCTTCCCGGAGAAATTTGCAGAGGTCAACGACAGATTCCACTCGCCACATTACGCAATTCTATTGACTATGCTTGGAGGATTCTTTGGAGTATGGATGGCATACGGTAATACATGGGTAGCAGCATTAGACACGACATTCCTGTATATCTTTGCAATAATGTTCGGTTGTTTATCTGCTGCGGTGTTGCCGTATATCAGAAGAGATATATACGAGAAGAGTCCAAGCATAGAGATAGGTGGAGTGCCGCTGATGACGATCGCTGGAGTCTTAGGATTCACAGGAAACTTCTTCTTACTGCTGAACGCAGCAGTGGGAATGGTGGCAGATCTCAGCAACGCATTCTTTGAGTGTTGCTGGATGGGAATCGGTGTGATTCTCTTCGTTGCATTCTGGAACTATAACAGGAAGAGAGGAGTCGACACAAGCAAGATATATGCTGAAATACCACCGGCATAAAAATTTTTCTTTTTTTTCTTTTTTTCGATATTGATCCAGAGTATTGTAAGTGATAATAATTTTTTATTTTTTTCAACGAAAGATTTTTAAACGCATATCCAAAGTACTATATGTGATAATATGAAAAGAATGTTTTTTTCAGCAGATGCCCACGGTAGTAACTATGTCTGGAGGAAATGGGTAAATGTTCCTAAATTCCATAAAGCGGATATACTCCTATTATGTGGAGATCTGACAGGAAAAGCCCTGATCCCACTGATAGAGCAGGACAATGGCACATGGACATCCCATTATTTTGGAAGAAAATGGACATTTAGAAGCGAAGCCGAGATGAAGGATTATGAAAGAAGGATAGGAGACTCAGGAGCATATTCCTTCAGGACTAATCCAGAGGAAGTAAAAGCGATGCAACAGGACAAAAAACTGGTAGATGAAAAGATATTTGAGGCTATAGGCAACAGAATAAGAGAATGGATGGAGTTTTTAATAGAAAAGGTGGATACTAAAAAAGTGCAGTGTATGGCAATGCCGGGAAATGACGATGATCATCTAGTGGACGAGATAATAAAGTCGTATGAGGACAAGGGTATTATATGGCCGTTAGACCAAGTTGTTGAGATAGCGGGTTTTGAAACTATAAGTTATGAGTATGTTAATCCTTCTCCATGGGATACACCCAGAGAAAAGAAAGAAAAGGATTTAAAAAAAGATCTTGAAAAATTATTTTCTAAAGTTGATCATCCAGAAAAGACGATACTGAATACTCATGCACCTCCATATAATACAAGACTTGATTTTGCTCCAAAACTTAAAAATTTAAAACCTGTTATAGTTGCGGGGACTGTGGAGATGGAACATGTAGGAAGTAAGGCTGTGAGAGAAGTCATTGAAGAGTATCAGCCTATGATAGGATTACATGGTCATATCCATGAAAGTTATGCAAAAGACAAGATAGGAAAAACCCCTGTAGTGAATCCAGGTTCGGAGTATATGGAAGGTATACTGAGAGGATTCATCATAGAGTTCAGTGATAAAGGTGTAGAGAATTATTATAAAGTAGAAGGATAAAAATTCCTTTTTTTATTTCTGGAGGGATCCTAATGGCTATGAGTATCGAAGAATTGAAAAAACAGGAAGAAGAATTTTTTAAAATGAGAGACGAAATAATAGGGGAGGCAGATAAGAGAGGCATAACAATGAGGATACTGGGAGCAATTGCTTTCAGGACAAAATGTCCCAAATACAAGTATCTGGAGTATGATCTTGGCAGAGTTCTTACAGATATAGATTTTATGGCTCACTATAAAGACATGAGAAAGATAGAGGATCTTTTTAAGGATCTGGGATATGAACAAGACCTTGCTTTAAAAACTATAATGAAGAGAATGGGTTCAAAAAGGATGATATTTTATAATCCTAATGGTATTCATTCGGACGTATTTCTTGACGAACTGAAATTTTGCCACATACTGAACTTAAAAAACAGATTGGAGATAGATCATCCTACAATATCATTATCCGATCTGCTATTGGAGAAACTCCAGATCGTCGAAATAAATGAAAAAGATATAATAGATTGTATTATACTCTTCAGAGAACATGATGTAGGCGATAATGACAAGGAAACTATAAATA
>Ga0190285_1000093_pt1 | contig 18299 bp, 11 predicted proteins | sample 48691823_MG_FD_163429 | JGI IMG/M metagenome (GOLD analysis project Ga0190285, IMG submission 163429) | Hydrothermal vent microbial mat bacterial communities from Southern Trench, Guaymas Basin, Mexico - 4869-18-2-3_MG | ecosystem: Environmental > Aquatic > Marine > Hydrothermal vents >...
AGATATTATAGAGAATACATCTTTATCCTTTCAAGATGCCGCTATAAAATTTGTTGAAAATTTTTACGACGAAATGAATAAAGGGGATTTCGTTGCGTCTTTAAGAACGCCTATCCCTGAACTCACTAAGTTATCTGAGGGAGAAAAAAGGATTTTAGGTTGGAGAAGCAAAGTCGGAGAGGTTTATTACCGGCTTTCGGAAGATAATCAAACAGTTTTGAAAGAAAAATCGCAACTTTCCAAAGAGGAGATAAATAAAATCGCTCAAGAAGTGGTGGATGTTACTACGAAGAAACCTCCTTCTCCCTCCCGATTACATCGAATCTGGCGGGAATTACAGAACTTCTCCGATAAAGCGATAAAACAGGGTAGGGGTAAAATGCCCGAAGGCAAAAGACTGAAATTCAAATTAGATAAATTCGAAGGAGAAGAGGGGATATACAAGGCAGAGATCGAAGGCATTGGCAGGCTAGAAGTATTACACGAAGGAAATGGCAAATTTTTCACTATTGAACGAATAGATAAGAATAATCAGTCAGATGAAGTGGAGGACTCTTATTTGAAAAACTACAAGCAAATCATAGAAAAAGCAAATAGAAGAAATAAAAAAATATCAGTATTTAAAGACAGAATAAAACTGGGTGAATTTGGAGCGGTGTTTGAGAAAGAGGGAGAGTATAAACAATTTCGAGAGATTTTATCCTCTCCTAATGGTTTCATGTTCGTTTTGCCAGCGAAAAAAGCTTTTGAAGTGGTTAGAGATATAAATGAACAATTTGAGATGGAATTTTCAAAAGCTTTGGGAAAATTATCTCTGAACATAGGGATTGTATTTTCACACAGAAAGAGTCCCATTTATGTCTCTTTAGATGCCGCAAGGAGATTTAGAGAGGAATTCAAAGTAGAGGACGAAGAAGGTTATATTTCTGTGGAAAAGCAACATTTGTGTGAAACTCTGGAAAGTACGAACGGAGAACATCCATATCGGTATTTGGTAATGCCTATAAGAGTCAAGGGGAAAGAGATTTTTTGGAAAGTGAAGCACACGCTTGGTGATGGAAGGATTGACAGGTATCATCCTTATTTCGTTTCTTCTGATGATAAACTGTTGCATATTAAAGAGATAACATTTAAAGACAAATTGAGAGTCTACCTTAATTATTTTGACTTTGAACATCTTGACACAACGGTAAGAAGGTTTGATATAGTCTTGGGAGGGGATAAAAAGAGAATACACACCATCATTGACAATGAGGGGCCGAGACCGTATCTCCTGGAAGATTTGTATAAGTTTGAAAGATTGAGAGAGATATTTGAAGCAATAGGTTCGTGGACACCTATTAGGGATGTAGAAGCGTTAGCAGCGAGTAAAAGAGAGGACTGGGCACAAAGCGTAAAATTTGAAGATATGAGAGGAGAATATGAGGAATTGGTGGAATCCATGTTAGAGAACAAGCTTTCTCGTCATTTTGATAAGGAAAATTGGCGAGGAAACATAAAACCCTTTTTGAAAGAATGCATCATAGGAGGTTCGTTCTTCGATGCAATCGAATTGTTCGGGAGCATAATGAAAATGGATTTAAGAGGTGATAGAAAATGAACGAAAGATATTTTGCATTGGCTTTAGACCCCATACATGTGGGGACTGGAGGGTATAGATTGGGTAGGGTGGACAATACAATAGTGAGAGAGCCGGGGACGAATCTACCGAAGATACCGGGAACAACGATAGAAGGGAATGTGAGAACGTATGCTGCTTATGTAGAAGCAGAAAAAGATCCTGAGCATATAAATTGCGCGGACAAAGAAAAACATAAGGAGAAATGTCCAAAACAGAACTATAAATGTCCAATTTGTGTTACATTCGGATATGCGGATAGCAAACTAGTGCCTGAAGGCAAGCCAAAAAGCCTTCATGGGATGGTGCAATTCAGCGATGCAAGATTACTGTTTTTCCCGGTGCATTCGATGCTTGGACCAGTGTGGGTGTCAAGTCCGAGTATTTTGAAGGAAGTTGGCTTAGAAGACTACTCAATCGTGGATGAAAATAAGATAAAAACGAGCCTAATTAAGGAAGGTGAAAAACTGAATTTGGGCTGGCTTTACCTGGAGAATGAGGAAAAGATTACTTTAGAGGGGAAATTAAACGATATATCGAGTGATATTAAAAATAGATTCGTTTTGGTTTCAGACAAGCTCTTCAGCCAGGTGGTAAACTCTAACCTTGAGGTAAGAACCTCAGTGGCAATAGACCCCAGGACTGGTGCGGCAGAAGAAGGAGCTTTGTTCACTTACGAGGCGATTCCGAGAGCCACAATCTTATGGTTCTACGTAATACCAAACCCTCCTTCTAAGTTTGATTTACCAGAAGGTTCAGGTGTAAAAACAGAAGATGATGTCATAAATGAAGTTGAGAAAGGACTCAGATTATTTGAAACGCTTGGGATAGGAGGAATGCAAACGAGGGGATTTGGAAGGATGCGGATCTTGAATTTAGAAGGTGGTGGAGAATGACGAAAAAGATCAATTTGGATTTCTTATGCGCCAGATATGGACAGGAAATAGTAAAGAGTATAGTGCGGGAAGTAAGGAAGAGCGATATAGAGAACATGCTCCAGAAATCACTTGGTGTTTTGCAGGAAGATGGAATATACGCATTTACAGTCTATTTGGATTCAGAGGGCGCTTTTAAAGATAATGTGGATGGCAAGGGGAAGGCGGTAAAAGAAATACTTAAAAATGTGTGGAACTTGCTAAGCGGCGCCGATGTAGCTTTGGTCAATGGAGAATGTAAAAGAGATGCCGTTTATCCAGAGCTTCAAAAACTATCAGAAGATTTAAATAAACTCTTCCTCGCAAAGGATTGGATTGAAAAATGCTTGATCTACGCAAGATACCATGCAAAGGCATTACCGTAAAAATGAGCAAACGGGAGTTAGCGAAGGAATTTGCAAAATCTTTAAAGGATGTTGAAAAAATAATCCTATTCGGCTCTGTTGCAAGAGGAGAGGATAAGGAAGATTCTGATGTGGACATCCTGATAATATCCAGAAATAAGCAAAAAACAAAAGACAAAGTCATTGGAAAGGCTATGGATATACTGTTTGACACCGGTACTTACATCTCTGTCAAGGTCTTTTCTCCACAGGAATTCGAACGTTTAAAAAACACACACTTCATCTCACAAATTGAGAAGGAGGGAGTCTTACTTGGATGACAAGCAGATTTTGATGGAACGAGCATACGAGAAATTAGAAGTGGCGAAGAGCCTACTTGAGAACAGATTTTATTCAGATGCGGTGAGCAGGGCTTATTATGCGATGTTTTACGCAGCGAGGGCATTGTTATCAGAGAAGAACATTTATCCGAAGACGCATCGAGGCGTCATCTCTCAATTCGGGTTAATATTCGTAAAAGAGGGGAAATTCAAGAAAGAGATCTTCGATTTGTTCGCTCGTGCGCAAGAAGACAGAGAGGAAGCGGATTATGGGCTTCTCTCAGAAATTGAAGAGGAAGAAGCGAAAAAGATACTTGAAGGTGCCAAAATGTTTTTGCGAGAATGTGAGGTGGTGAGATAAAGATGTGGAAATGCTACGAACTGGAATACAAAGCGAAATCGGCGATTCATATAGGCTACGGCTCTCAACTTGGCATAGTGAGCAGGACTCGCTATTACATACCGGGTAAAACAATGTGGGGCGCTGTTACCGCGGTTCTGAGCAGGAGAATTATGGAAAGTTACGATGCAGAAATATACGGGAAAATGGGTGAGTTTGTCAAGCATCATTTGATTTTCAGCTATTTTTATCCTGTAAAAGGTGCGGATGTTTTATATCCGAATTATGCAGAGGAAGGATTGGGGTTTGGAAGCAAAGAGAAAGGGGAGTTCGTAATGAACAAAGAAGAATTTGAAAAAAAGTTCATCACTTCTTACGTCTCGACAGCCCTGGATAAAACGTCAAGGACTGCGGAAGAAGGTTCTTTGCACGAGTTCGAGTTGATTTCGCCTGTTGAATTCGTGGGATACCTGTTTACCAATCTGGAGAAGAATCATGGCAACGCCAAATACGGGATGCCGATTTTTGTAAGAGAAGTAGAAGAGGAAAAGATAAGAGTTGAAATCAAAGGCAAAAAAGTTGAGGTATTTGAAGCGATAAAAGAGATCCAAGTAGGAGGAGAAAGGATTTATGGATTTGGGCAATTGGAATTAAAGGATGAAGAAATTAAGCAAAGGGAGAGTTTTTTCAATAGATATGAGGTCGTTTTGGATGCTGAAAGACCACGAATAAAAGCAGAAATTGCTCTCTCGCATGTGATGATGAAAGATGATAAGGGTAAGTATCTCGACAAGCTGGCGAATATCCGAGGGGACATAGAGCCGCTGGTGTGGAGGGCATGGAGCGAGAAAGGAACGGGGCAAAATCCTAATTTTGAAGGTATTGCTCTGGTTCCTGGCAGCAAGTTTGGTTTAAGAGAGATGAAAATAGGCGATTTCGGCATGTGGCATCTTTTGTGAGGATTGCATACTGATGTACGTCATAATCGTGTACGACATGAATGTGGAGCGTGTAGCGAAGATATGCCAGTACCTGCGCAGGTATTTAGACTGGGTGCAGAACTCCGTATTTGAAGGCGAACTCACGGATTCGCAGTTCAAGAGGATAAAACATGACATTAAGGAAATAATGCATGAGGATGAAGATTCCGTGCGGTTCTACACCTTCAGAACAAAAGAGCAGGTGAAAATAGAGACGATGGGCATTCCGAAGGCGGATATAGGGTGCATAATATAATCGCCTGACGGCGATAATGCATTGCGAAGCGTTTTGATCAAACTTTCTTAAAGTTTGAAATGTAAACTGTAAAGTGCCAAAACAAATTACACTCATGTAAAAAGGAACGATTTCACCGTAGTTGTGGATCTTTATATACTATGCGGGTTATTGTATATTCCAGATAGAGGTATGTGAAAAGGGTGGCGGAAAGCGAAGCGAAGGCATAAAAGGGTGATTTTCCGGGCTGGGTTAAACACGGACTAAGGTAGGATTGAAATGGTTGAACCCAATCAATGGCATCATATTGCTTTGGTTTATGGTTAAACACGGACTAAGGTAGGATTGAAATTCCAGCCATTTTTCATTCGCCTCCTTAACAAATTATGGTTAAACACGGACTAAGGTAGGATTGAAATAACAGATTCGATATTTTAGGTGTGGATACCGCAGTGGTTAAACACGGACTAAGGTAGGATTGAAATATAGAACGTTCTAACGCTCTCAAACGTTCATCCATGTTAAACACGGACTAAGGTAGGATTGAAATTATTAACTGGGTGGCGTGGCGCCAATTTTACTATTTGTTAAACACGGACTAAGGTAGGATTGAAATGAGATAAAATGTGATGATGGCTGAAATCAGGATATAGTTAAACACGGACTAAGGTAGGATTGAAATTGCGTAAGGTTTCTTCTTTCCACGTGTCTTCTTACGGTTAAACACGGACTAAGGTAGGATTGAAATTAACAAAAGGTAGAAGTGGATTCAGCAGGAGTAGAGTTAAACACGGACTAAGGTAGGATTGAAATGAGCTGAGATTACAGGAATAGTACAGAAAAGAATTGCGTTAAACACGGACTAAGGTAGGATTGAAATTTTACAAAACGAAGAAATTGCGGCATTTATTTCAGAGTTAAACACGGACTAAGGTAGGATTGAAATCTTAGCAATGGGATAGCATTCATTTTTATTGAAGAGTTAAACACGGACTAAGGTAGGATTGAAATTCAGAAAAGTAAATAATATCTGGATGCACAACTTGAGTTAAACACGGACTAAGGTAGGATTGAAATATAAATAAGCCTCTATCCACCCAAGCGGATTTTTTAGTTAAACACGGACTAAGGTAGGATTGAAATAACGGTGAAAATTCTGATGAGACTTCTCTTTTTTTTGCGTTAAACACGGACTAAGGTAGGATTGAAATTTAACGCTTTAATATCCATATCTCTTTTATCGTTGAGTTAAACACGGACTAAGGTAGGATTGAAATAGAGCAAAGCAATACCTTTCTCGGTCACTTCTAATGTTAAACACGGACTAAGGTAGGATTGAAATCTTCAATCAAAGTATTTATAAACAATTTCAATAACAGTTAAACACGGACTAAGGTAGGATTGAAATATAGTAAATATATATAAACACGGGGAGACATGTAGAGTTAAACACGGACTAAGGTAGGATTGAAATTGAATTTTTAGGAGGTGAAAAAAGAAGATGAATGGTGTGTTAAACACGGACTAAGGTAGGATTGAAATAAAGTAGAAGAAGGTTCTGGGGAGGCGTATTTGCGGGGTTAAACACGGACTAAGGTAGGATTGAAATTATTTGAATCCTTTAACAAATTGTTTCTTCTGTATGTTAAACACGGACTAAGGTAGGATTGAAATAGTGCGCTCTTATAGCATTAAAAGAGAGAAAAAATGAGTTAAACACGGACTAAGGTAGGATTGAAATTGTGTCTATTGCTGTGATAAGTTCTTTATGTTTATTAGGTTAAACACGGACTAAGGTAGGATTGAAATTTTTTTAATACAATTTCAAAAGGACGTACGTATTTAGTTAAACACGGACTAAGGTAGGATTGAAATTAGGGGTCATTGGCATATACAAATGCCTCTTGGTATTCGTTAAACACGGACTAAGGTAGGATTGAAATTGTTGACAAGGATGGGACAATGGTGAAAAGAAGACTAAGTTAAACACGGACTAAGGTAGGATTGAAATTGGCATTTTGCCCATACTGTCTCGAAGAAATTAAAATGAGTTAAACACGGACTAAGGTAGGATTGAAACAATCAGAAACCCACTTCGGGGTTTCCGATACCTTCCCCGCGTAAAGAGAGGTTTAATGAAGAAGGATTGTTAATTAAAGTGTTTTTGCGAAGCAAAATAATCCTTTCTTGGTAAAGCTTCTTTCTTTAGAAAGAAGGTTTTGAAACAATCAGAAACCCACTTCGGGGTTTCCGATACCTTCCCCGCATAAAGAGAGGTTTAATGAAGAAGGATTGTTAATTAAAGTGTTTTTGCGAAGCAAAATAATCCTTTCTTGGTAAAGCTTCTTTCTTTAGAAAGAAGGTTTTGAAACAATTAGAAACCCACTTCGGGGTTTCCGATACCTTCCCCGCTTAAAGTCTCTAACATCCAAAGTAGTTTCTTACATCATTTAGACCCCTTATCTCCACCCTTATTCCTATTTTAATCTACTGTTACAATGTAACGCCACTATATATCCTTTATATTTTGACTGAGATTGCATGCAACACTCCTTTTCTCATTTTAATAGCTAATTCGCGCACTTTCTCAAAGTCCTTATCCTTTTGTGATTTAAAAAGTGTATGCAATATTATACGCACAACCCCGGACTTTGTCAGTTCAATGTCTTTTGAGTTATTCGCAATGTATTTCACGCGCTCTGCAATACTCACCTTGTTAGTATTGCCCTAACCCTTTTTCATTAGTTGTTACATTGTAACGGATGATATATAAGCTTTTTAATATCAAATCGGGCAAAAATATGCCTCAGGGGTAGGTCGGGCAATATTTTACACTACATCTAATATTGCAAAATTAACTACACAACAGTCGTCAGGTCTTCCAAAAACAGCTTCACCCTCTCTTCAGTCACATGCGGCATTATCACAAGTCGAATTGATTTGGGCTTCCTTGTAGTTGAAACTGTCCACCCCTTCGCTTTTAACGCTTCTGCTACTCTGTCCACCTCTTCTACACTCAGCGTTACCACGTTCGTAACCGGCTCGATCACGGGCTGAATGCCATTCTCCTTAGCGCCTTGCACTAACAGCCTCGTTAGTCTCATACATTCATCTACAATCCGCTGCATGCCTGCACGACCGAGATATTTAAGAACTGCGAAAGTAGCTGCGGTGGCTGCACCGCTTCTCGTACCGGTCAACGAAGACTGCCCGCGAGTGGTTAGATACGGTGTAGACACTTCCAGGTTAGCCAGATACGAATCCTCACGGAACAGAATACAACCTGCGGGAATCGTGCTCATGCCCATCTTATGCGGGTCCACTGATATACAGGATACGCCGTCAAGCGAGAAGTCGAACCGGTATTTATCCTTCTCTGCGAGGAAAGGTATTACGAGCCCGCCAAAAGCAGCATCCACATGCAGGAAGATGCCTTTTCCCTTCGCAATACCCGCAAGTTCCTCTATCGGGTCTACCTGTCCAAATTCCGTCGTGCCCGCGATACCTACTATGCATATCGTTTCAGCATCTATCAGTTCTTCCACCGAGTTCACATCCACTCTCAACGCATCATCCAGCGTTGCTTTCTTCACGTTCACGCACAATATATCGGCGATTTTATCAAACGAGAAATGCGCGGTCTCGGGCACGATTATGTTCATTGCTTGCAGACCTTCTCGCTTTCTCCTGTTTCTTATCGCTCTTATTGCCTGTATATTCGATTCCGTGCCGCCAGTGGATATGTATCCATAGACATTCTCATTACCCAGCAGTGCGCCTATCATTCGAATCAGTTCGCCCTCCATCTCTTTTGTACCTGGGAATAGCCCTGAGTCACCTAAATTCGATTCCAGGAACATTTTATGCGCGTATGCTGCTATTTCGTGTGGATACGTACACATCGAGCTTAAAACTCGTTCGTACGATAAATCTTTCTGCTTCTTCTCACGCAACAGTGATTCTACCGCTTCTCGGCTCATACCTTTCTCTTCCATCCTTATCACTTATCCCTTATTTGATATGGCTATGTATCAATATACAACTTCTTTAAGCAAATCCCCCTTGATCGCCTCTTTCACCTCCCTCGCTATCCTCCTTCCCGTGCTCATCGGCACATCGTAAAGCAGTTGCGAGTACGGCGAACCACTAATATACAGATTAGTGCCCGCGACAATTCTGGCAGAAATCTCGAACGCAATAAACGCCAGGTCTTCCGTGCATACCGTCTCTATACAGAAAGGCCCGATCAAGCCCGGACTGAACATCTCCTGAGATGCTGTGATTACTCGACGACCCATTTCCAGTACTCGTGGCAGTAGCGACTCACGAATAACAACCGGCAGATTGCCAGTAACAACAAACGAAGGTTCAGGAAGACTATCCCGTAGAATATACGATAGCCTGGCGATACCATCAATGTTGGATTCATAGCGTATGTCCATGCTTAACAGTTCCAACTTATCTTTTAACGGTGAGTAGAAATAGTGCGGATAGAATCTGGTTCCTACCACATATTCCTGGATAGTGAATTCCCCCTTATCCCTCAGCTCCAGCTTTTTGCGCTTCTGCTCAAATTCATCGTGATTGCTGGCAAGAATGTAGCCCCGCCCACCCTTAGCGCCTGGAAATTTCACCATTACTAATCGGTCTATATCCGCAGGGTCGTTGAATTCTACGGGTAGTCTCAGCTCTGCACGTTCCATCCATTCTCGCTCCTTCCCGCGATCAGCTTCCCAGTCCAGTACCGCTCTGTTCCCGAACATGGGGACAAAGAGCTCGTTCTCAATCCTGACAGGTGATAGATACTCCACAAAGGAGCCGTGCGGGATTAAGATGGCGTTTCTCTTTATCAGTTGCTCCTGGAAGCTTTTTTCCAGGACTTGCTCGAAATTCTCGACTGTTAGAAGTTCATCTGCCAGTCCGAACTGCCGGTAAACCTCTTCAGTGCCTCTTTTACAGATCACCAGACTTTTGAACCCCTCATCTCTTGCTCCTTTAAGTATCTGGAGTGCGGTATGACTTCCTATTGTGGCTATGGTTATCTCATCCCTGGCATAACCGTCCAGAATGTGATGAATTTCTTTTCTGTGTAGCATTTTTTACCACACTCCTAATCTAATCGCAGGTATCCAGTCATAATAAATCTTTCCATTAGCGTCAATGAATTTATCGCAGCTAATAACTCCACCTGTTGCATTGAAAGGCGATTCATGTATTATCTGCGGATATGAGCCAGTGCGAATAGTGTAGTTATAACTTTCGTTTTTGTAAAGCGTGAAAGTATCGTTAAAGGATATGTTGTGCCAATCTTCCACATAGCCGTCCCAGTGGGCTTCTGCTCCGTCCCACGATGAGTTCCAAATCTTTGCATATTCTGTATGACCGCCTGTTCCAGAGCAAGGATAAGTGTAAAGTTTGCTAACGCTGATGTTACACGAGGGCGTTATTGTGCCGTTATGCATGCCGGAGATGCTTGGATATGGATTGGCTGGCGCTTTTGTGTCGAAAATATTTTCCGGCGATGAAGTAGTTAACGTCTCATTCACATCGGGATTCTTCACTTCGTCTATTTCTCCATCCCCGTCATAATCTATGCTCATGGTATAATTCGTAACGTTCGGCACTATCTCAACGGATGCTTTTGTGCTTGCGGTTACAGAAATATTCTCAAACTTTGTTATTGAAATATCACTTTCGACTGGAGAAACCCTTGTGAAGTTGAATGTGCCTGTATCGTATGCATCTATCTCTGTTGAATATATGAGGTTTGCTGGCAGGTAGAACATCTTTGTGCGGTTTGTTATAAGCATGCTCGCATTTGATATTTGATTTGTTCCATTGTCTGAAATGATTCTTCCGTATTGGTCTGTTATAGTAGCGTTTACTGGACACTCCAATGTCAATGTCGTTCTATCTCTTGATAGGAGTGTTGTTTCCATTATTACAAACTTTATATAGCTATGTGGATAATGAAATTCATAATAACTGAATTCATCAGAAGTCTTGTTAAATACAGCAGACGGAAAAACACTGATATAATTATAGAAATAATCATAGGGGAAATTATTATCATACATTGATATATATGCCTTATCTTCTATTTCCACTATTTTGTATGCAACAACAGCATGACCCCATCTACTATGACCATCCCACATACCTAATATCACAGGATTTCCAGCGCTTATTTTTTCCTTTAATCTTTCGTATTGTTCTTTCTCATTTAGGGATGGATCTTTTACTAAATTAATGTATGCAAGATAGTTTAATGAATGGCCCCAAAGATATGCATCAATTACAGGCTCGGCGGTGCGTTTTGGTATGTCATAGGTATTCAATGCATCATCAGGCAATGCTAATATCTTTTTGTGATACAATATACTTGTTTCAGACATTGAATAGCAACGCCCTCCAAACTCTTTATCAATAATTGGAATCGAAACCCAGGGCCAATTTGGAAAACTATATCCGTCTTCAGAGACATCAAAATCTGTTGCGATTATGTTATAATCGGGACTCAATTTTATCGGTATTTTTACAGTTTCACCAACCGTTTCATCGGTAACTTCTATATAAAATTCTCTTATGCCTGTTTGTGTGGAGTCTGGATCAAATAGGATTTCCAATTCTTTCTTTTCTTCAGAATAAGATGATTTGTTAAGTTTCACATATTCTGGCACGCTAAACTTAAGTGCATGACCTTTTGTATTAAACAGGAAAGAGAAATATAATGGATTTAGAGATGTTGAAGCATCTGTTTTAACTTCACATGAACTTACTTTAGAATTGTTCCCTTCTGAAACAGCAGTTATAGTTATTGGATTATACCCTCCTGATTTAACAGACACATTTAGATAAATTAATTCCGATTCTGAAGGCATTAATGTTACAAAATCCTTTGATAACGATATATCCAATCCAGCGGGATTTTCTGGATGCGCTGTTAAATCAACTATATCCTCTTTTGTTCCTTTGTTTTCAACCTTTAGTACGAAGGTTAAATTTGTGCCTGTGTGTCCATACTCGGAAATTGGTGCATACGCAGGAACCGATATTTTTGGATTGTATTCTTCTACAGGTCCTAAGTAATGTTCAAAAGGCTCTACCAATGGATGGTAGTCCTTATATATGGAGTGAGGATTATCCCAAATACCATCGTTATCGCCGTCAACGTCAGTGTAATCATCCCAGTAGTTGCCTAAGTAGTTTGTGTATGTTTCGCCTTTGTAGGTGTAGGTTATTTTAGACGTGGAGTTCCAGATGTTGGTATAAGAACGAACGTCATCAGTGTTATTTATGAAATTATTGAGATAGATTTTGTTGTTGCTGGAATAGAAGATGAGGTAGATGCCGAAGTAGTCGTTGTTGCGGACATTATTGCCTGTAATGGTGTTATTGTTACTGGAATAGAGGAGGTAGATGCCGCCGTAGTTGCTGCTGACATTATTGCCTGTAATAGTGTTATTGTTGCTGGAAAAGGAAAGGTAGGTACCGTCATTGTTGTTGCTGCGGACATTATTACCTTTAATGGTGTTATTGTTGTTGGAATAGTAGAGGTAGATGCCGTACAAGTTGTTGCTGGCATTATTATCTGTAATAGTGTTGTTGCTGGAATGGTAGAGGCAGATGCCGTCTTCGTGGTTGTTGCTGGCATTATTATCTGTAATAGTGTTATTGCTGGAAAAGTGGAGACGGATGCCACCCCAGTTGTTGCTGCCGACATTATTGTTTGAGATTATACTATCTTCTGTCTTCAAAAGTTCTACACCAACACAGGTATTGGATAAATCCAGATTTTCTACCGTGATATTCCTACATTTTACAAGTATAACCTGTCCTGCATTAGTAACTTCGATATCAGAGACATCTTCAAGATAAACGAGAAGCTTACCATTTACTATATTTTCTTCCACTGTGTTTTGATAGGAATTCCAAATATAGAGACCCTCATTTACAAATGTATTGCCTGTAATAGTGTTTTTGCAGGAATGGTAGAGGCAGATGCCGTCTTCGTGGTTATTGCCGACATTATTATCTGTGATAGTGTTGTTGCTGGAATCGTGGAGGTGGATACCGTCTCCGTTCTTGCTGACATTATTGCCTGTAATGGTGTTGTTGCTGGAAAAAGAGAGGTAAATGCCGCGGTAGTTGTTGCTGGCATTGTTGCCTGTGATAGTATTACTGCTAGAAGAATCGTGGAAACAGATACCGTAATAGCCGTTGTTGTTGGCACTATTGCCTGTAATAGTGTTATTATTGCTGAAAGAGTCGAGAAAGATGCCGTTGCTGTTGTTGCAAGCTGTATTGCCTGTAATGTTATTGTTGGTGCTATTAATGTCAAGGTAGATGCCGTAGTAGCTGTTGCTGCTGGCATTGTTACCTGTAATAGTGTTGTTATTTGAGGTTACCTTGATCCCCGCGCATGGGTAACTTTCTGAGTTTGTTGCCGTGAATCCCTCAAGCGTAATTCCGTCAGCACTTAATCTAATCGCACTACCGTTGCCGTCTGCATCTATAACAGGCATCCCGATTCCACGCAGTGTAAGCTCCTTATTCACATCGACGTTCTCATAATAAGTTCCAGCACCAACAGTAATCGTATGCCCGTCTTTTGTATCATAATCATCTATTGCTGCCTGAATCGTTACGAAGTTCTCGCCTGTGTTAAGGTTGTGAACTTTTGGTTCGTTTGATTCAAAGTAATCACCAAAAGGCTCCACCAGCGGATGGTAATCCTTATCTGAATCTATGGAATAATGATTATCCCAAATACCATCGTTATCGGCGTCAACGTCGGTGTAATTATCCCAGTAGTTGCCTGTGTAGTTCGTGTATTGAGCGCTTTTGTAGGTGTAGGTTATTTTTGAGGTGGAGTTCCAAGTGTTGGTCGAATCATAAAAATATGTGTTATCTGTGTTGTCTATAAAATTATTAAAGTATAAGATATTACCATTTGAATAGTAAAGACAAGCTCCCTGTATGTTCTTATTTACATTATTTTGCGTTATGGAATTATTATTTGAGCGGTGCGTATAAATTCCACGAGAATTATTGGTTATGTTATTGTGGGCAATAGAATTGTTATTTGAGCTGCAAAGTGAAACTCCCTCTTCCTCATTATCCCTAATTTGGTTACCAACCACAGTATTATAATTTGAATTATAACGAAGCCAAATTCCTCCGTTATATCCGCTATTTTCAATTCTGTTCTTTATAATATCATTATTATTTGAGTGGAAGACACTGATCCCACAATTATTACTTATCACATCGTTAGCTTTTACTTGGTTATTGTTACCTGAATTGAGCCCGATTCCATACCAATTTCTCTCAATTGCGTTTTCGTGTATCTTATTGTTACTTGAACTCACAATACCAACACCCGTGAAACACCCTATAATCGTGTTATCAAGCACGGCGCTATTGTTCGTTTTCCAGAACTCTACTCCGGAAGAGGTATTATAAATATCCAAACCACTCACAGTTATGTTGTTGTAATTGACAGCCACAATCTGTCCAGTGTAAGTAACAACATAATCCGAGACATTTTCGAGATACACGAGAGGTTTTTCGTTTACTGTATTGTTTTCAACGGTGTTTTGATAAGAATCGTAAACAGATATTCCGGTGTTTATGAAAATGTTGTCTTCTATTGTGTTGTTGTTTGAAGCATAGATTTCATTTAAGGTACATCTCGGAGCTCCATTAATTGTATTTCCTATTATATTGTTGCTGTTCGAATGGTCAACGGTAATTCCATGATTTCCCGCATTTATGATGTTGCTCACTATATTAGAGTAATTAGAACATTGCAATTCAATTCCGAAAATACTATTTACGATGTTATTTTCAACTATACAATGATTAGCATGTACCATTGTTGATCCACCATTTATAATATTATTTTTAATTATGCAGTTGTCAGCATTTATTGTTATTGATCCATTTATTGTGAGTTCCTCTATTGTGACTTTGTCACTGGTAATATCAAAATAACCTTCAATGAAGGTATCTGCGGGATTTCCCGAAGTCGATCTGATTGCAAGAGACTTAGTAACCTTTACATTCTCATTATGAGTCCCAGAATCTACAATAATCGTATGCCCCTCTTTCGTATCGGGATCAATTATCGCCGCCTGAATAGTTGCGAAATCTTCTCCAGTTTGGAAGTTGTGTACTTTTAGCTCTATTGGTTCTCCTTTTACTTTTATCAGCCAAGCATCGCTACTACCAGCACCATAAGACCCTGTATGACCCACAATGATATATCCACCATCTGTCATCTGCTGGACGGAATGACCTGCATCAGAATCTGATCCCCCAAAGGTCTTATTCCATCGCTCTTTGCCATTTGGGTATATCTTTATTAGCCACACATCTTCTCTACCGGCACCATGAGACCATGTATAACCAGTAATAACATACCCTCCATCTGATATCTGCTGGACTGAAGAACCCCAATCTGTCCCTTTGTCACCAAAGACCCCGCTCCATTCTATATTTCCATCAGAATCTGTTTTTATAAGGTAAACATCACGATAAGTAACATAAGAATATTTTGTGCCTGCAACAATGTATCCGCCATCTAAAGTCTGCTGGACTGAGCAGCCATAATCAGCACCGAGAGTTTTATCCCATTCTTTATTCCCATTTGCATCTGTTTTTATGAGATAAACAAGTGAAACAGCAGCATAAGACTTCGTATCACCTGCAATAATATACCCCCCATCTGTTGTTTGCTGGGCTGAACGTCCCAAATCGGTATTTGGCCCACCAAAGGTCTTATTCCATTCTTCGTCTCCACTTGCATCCGTCTTTATCAGCCAGATATCATCCCAACCAGCACCATAAGACTTTGTACGACCCACAATGATATACCCCCTATCAAATGTTTGCTGGATTGACAGACCTGCATCAGGCATAGCCCCACCAAAAGTCTTATTCCATTCTTCGTCTCCATCTGTATCTGTTTTTATAAGCCAAACATCACCAGCACCGTAAGATTCTGTCCCCCCTGTGATGATATACCCTCCATCTGATGTCTGCTGGACGGAAGAACCACCATCCGCGCCTGATCCACCATAAGTCTTGTTCCACACCTCATTCTCATTTGAATTCGTCTTTATCAACCAGACATCGTAATGGCCAGCACCGTAAGAAGTCGTAGAACCTGCAATGATATATCCACCATCCGATGTTTGCTGGACTGAGTTGCCACAATCATAACTTGCACCACCAAAAGTCCTGTTCCATTCCTCTTCAGACGCTGTTTTTGCATAAGTTCCTATATCCGCTACAGCATTTCCAACTAGAATGAGCGATCCTGCGCTTACTAACACTGCTACAAATACGACAAATGCCAAATTCTTTTTCATACCCTTACCCCTTCCTTCACAAGTTCGACTTTTGAAAACTTAAAACTCATCTCCGCAACTGAAGAAGGACTTAACCTCTCTATCGCATCTAATATCTCTATTCCAATTATTTCGTTATTTTTATCAAAGTCAATGATTATCTCTTCTCTGACCTCCTCACTTATTTCATAATGCTCCGCCCTAAATTTTATATACATCGCATCCGCTTCGGGGTCGTATCTTATTTCCATTTTTAGCTGATCTTCTGCGTGTTTGTAATATTTTATCATTCTTCACAAAAAGTTTCTTTGGGTCAAAACATCTTCTCCGCGTTCCTCTAAATTAAGGTGAAGAAAAACCTCTTTGACTATTATATATTTCTGACACTCCTTTACCGGTTAAATACCCCCCTATCCCTACCATACAAACGAAATAAATTATTCTGATTATAAACGTTTCATCAGCCATGAATTCACCGCTAACAAACGCATTCGCGCTCATAAACGAAAACAGGAGCATAAACGCCCCGATTGCGGTAAGTACAAGTCCAGTAATTTTTGGATATGCAGTTAGAGTTACACCTTTTCCCATCAGATAAATCCCAATCCCAATCATACAAAAGAAGAAAACAATCTTAACGAAGAATAATTCATCAAAGATATATTCGCCATTGACAAACGTATTTGCGATAATGAACGAAAAGCAGAGCATGAACAATCCAATGGGTGCTAATATTATACCAATAATCCTCGAATCTTCGGATATTGAAGCACCTTTTTCTGTCATGTAGCTACCAATTCCTATCATACCGACAAAGAAAATAATTCTCACTATAAAAGTCTCATCTACTGTAAATTCCCAATTGAAGAGATTATACGCAGTTAAAAACGAGTACAAAAGCAGAAACAAACCCACAATCACAATTATTACTCCTGTAATCCTTCTTGGGATTCCGTCAGTATCCGATATTTTTGTTGTTTCTTCTTTTATCTTCTCTTCTATCTTTACTTCTGCTCGTTCTACGCCGACCTTCTTACTTCCCACCGTATATATCAACACACCAAATATTATTGCAAGTACAATAGCGATTATTGCACCAAATGTGGAATATACCATGACAAGAGCGTTTCGCCTCGAACTCCAGGAGTTATATAATTTCTTCGCCTTATTATTCGCTGTGCGTTCAACATTCGATAACTTTGAACTTTGCTCAGATAATGAACTTGAAATTGACGGTACAATCCAGCCCAGTGATTTTACTCTGTTATTCAAATCACCAACAGCATCTGCCAATCGGGATATATCATTGGAAAACGGTGATATACTAATCCTTCTATCAAAAGTTGACTTAGAAGCAGTGTTTAGTGAGCGTTCCGCATCGGAAAGTGTACTGCTTACATCAGAGAGACTACTCCCGTAATCATCAGTTTTTGTTTTTAGCGTCTCAAGAGCAGACAAGAGTTCTTGGATATTGGATTGTAACTCAGGATTCAGTTCTTTACCTGCCTTTAAATCATCAAGCCCATGTATAACAACAGGAAGTCTATTATTTACTCTTGTAGAGCCAGCAGCCCATTCATTTAAATCATCCTCTAATATTTTTAATTCGATTTCAAGCGTGGATATTCCAGGATATGTAGTTTTTACAATATCTATTGCACTTTGTCCAAAAAAATAGGGGCATTTTAGCTCGTTTATTTTATCTGTCACAGAACTTGTAGCAGATGCAACAGGGGCTATTGCATCATGGATTTCTTGTGATGTATCGCGAATATCCCTCAATGTTTCAATATCATGAGGTCGCAACTGTGTGGCAGCCTTATTCCATGCTGTTTGCGTTAAAACGGATTTTGCAATATCTGGATTGGTAACCCGGAAGCCATCGGCTGTGAATATTTCAATACCGCTTGCGTGTGGAAACACATTGTTGTATCTTATGACATGATAGGTGGTGCCGGCATAGTCAAGTGTATCAATTGTCCCTACATAGGTGTCGAAGGTTATTTTATGCTGGTTTGCTATGTCCGATGCGGATTGTGCTGATACTATTGCGGGCATCAGTAATAAAATCAGAACAACGGTTTTCTTTTGTACTAACATTTTATTATACCGCTTTACATTACTTTTTATCTTTTTTGTTGTATATAAACTATAACCTTTTGCCACAGTACAC
>Ga0190285_1000098_pt1 | contig 17845 bp, 17 predicted proteins | sample 48691823_MG_FD_163429 | JGI IMG/M metagenome (GOLD analysis project Ga0190285, IMG submission 163429) | Hydrothermal vent microbial mat bacterial communities from Southern Trench, Guaymas Basin, Mexico - 4869-18-2-3_MG | ecosystem: Environmental > Aquatic > Marine > Hydrothermal vents >...
CATTATCGGATGCCAGAAAAATACCAATACTGGAAATTCAGATATGCCAATCCCGAAGAGAGTTCCAAGTCCTGGTCCTGCAGAATCCATATATCCAGCCCATAGAACTTTGGTTATCCATGATTCATAAAGTGCAAAAATGACTCCAAAAAGATATAATTGAGAAAGAGTTGTTCTTCTGCTTTTCAGAGCAATCCAGAGAAAAAACAAAAGATGACATAGATAAAGAGGAAAAGTGACTATAATACCCCAGCCATTGATAAACCATGTTTGAGAAGCCCCCGAGAAAACTTCAGCAAAAAGCATCGATAAAGATCCTATCAATAATATAGGGAATACTTTGCGCATAATATCAGTTATTCATACGACTTTTTAAAATTTACTTCTTTTTGTTAAAGTTTCTTATGATTATTTAAAGTTCAGTTTTGTATAACTTATATCTACAATGTGTACTCATTTTAAGGAACCTCTCTGTTGTTTTATGAAAACTTTTTTATCTTTTGAACTTCTATCTACTTCATGACAGACGATCTTGATATAAAAATATTGAAAGAACTTCAGAAGAACTCGAGAATCCCTTTTAGAGATCTGGCAAAGAAATTCAACGTTTCTGCACAGACTATAAGCGACAGAGTAAACAAAATGATAAAGAATGGGATCATAAAAAAATTCACTCTGGACTGCGATCTTTCTAAGCTTGGATATGAACTGACTTTCTTCGTTCATGTGAACACAGAGATATCGAAACTTAAAAAAGTGGCAGAGGAGATGGAAAAGTACAGTGAGTTGTACTCAATACATATAGCCACAGGAGAGCATGATATTTTTGCTATGGGGGTGGCAAGGGATACGGATCACCTTTATGAAATTATAGAAAATAAGATATCTCAGATAGATGGAGCAGAAAAGACTATAACATATGTTTCCCTGAAAATGATAAAAGACGTGGAAAAAATAGATGTAGTTACGAGGTAACTATCTTCCTTATATTTTCCTGCGTTTCTTTGGGCGGTGTTTTCGTATTTACCATATATAAATCTACTAACTTAAAATAGCTCTTGAAAAATTCTTTTCTTATCCTTGTTTTTCTTTCGTTTTTTACTAATTGATGGGGATTGCAGAAATCGTTTTTCAATAAGTAATCCAGAGCTTCTTTCCAGTTCATTTCATAATACAGCTCTTTTTCATCATCTCTTTTTAAAAATATCACTTTTTTCATTGTAGTTTCATCCTTTGTTCTTGTCTTTCCAATCACCCAGGATATATCTATAACTGCTCTCTGTCTCGTGTCAAACTCAACGTTTTTAATTATTTTCTGGAACTCTGGGTAGATACTTGCAATATCCTTTCTTATGTAGCAGTTCTTTTCAGAGGCTCTTGCCACTACAGAGTCTCCTAAAATCTGGGTATAGTACCAGTCATCAGCTATTAATTTAGTGTTTTTCAGAAGCAGAAGCCCGTAAGAATGCGTTGTTTTTCCAGTACCTGAAGGCGCTATAAGAGACACGCCATTTCCATTGTAATCTATAGCGGCACCATGGACTGAATATCGAGAATGTATCGAGTAATACTCTTCAAGAAAATCTCCTGCTACAGCTAAAGCCAGACTTTTTACATAACCATAATATTTAGAGTTAAAAATAAAGCAGGTCTTTGATATAGGTTCATAAAAAACTTTAAGCTCTTTTCCGTTGTTCAATGCAAAGATTCTTCCATGAGGTCTTATATATTCTAACATATGCTTGAAATTGTCTTCCCACATATCTTTAAAAGTATGATTATCTGTCAAAAGTTTTATACACATTCCTGTTATGTCAGCTTTTCTTTCATAAAGAATTTTATCCTTGAACTCTTCTATAAATTGATCCTTTTTATCCGGGTAAATCTCTTCTGCCTCATACATATGATACAATAAGAAAGAGAGGATATAAAGTTTATGGATAAAAAGATAACTTTTTAAAAATAGTAATAAACTAAAAACATGTTTAAAAAGAGTCTCATGCTCTTCGGTACCAATATTCTGAATAGAGGTTTTAATTTTATATTCAGAGTTCTTCTTAAAAATATTTTGAGCACTACGGAGTTTGGAATCCTCTCCGTCATAATGCCTATTCAGAGTTTAATACTGATGCTTACCTCTTATGGTATAACACCTTCCATATCAAAGTTCGTCTCAGAGTATAAGGCAAAAAAAGAAAATTATACAAAATCATCATTCGGTTTTGTGTTTGTTGGTTTAATCATATTTGTCGTCCTGTTTTTCCTGGCCTCTCCATTTTCATCTTTCTTCAGGAAAGAATTCTCTAATTGCGAGTATTATTTCAGAATAGCTGTTATAATCGTACCTTTCGGAATAATTTTCTCTATATTTACGGGGATATTCATGGGGATTGGAAAAATAAAAACTGTTTCAATTCTTCTGGTGATTATGGAGGTATTCTCTCTTATATTCGGTATATCTATGGCCTTTTATAAATTCTCCTTTATATTTTTGGCATTCGGATTCGGGTATGCTGTGAGTACTATATTTGGAATATATTTCTACAAAAAATACAATGTGAACGGAAAATTTGTTTTTCCAGAGTTCAAAAGGATCTTTAGATTTTCTTTACCGATTTCCGCCACAGCCATTGGCCTAGTTTTTCTCTTCAATACAGATATACTTGTATTGGGGCATTATTTCACACCCATGGAAACGTCTATCTACGGGATAGTGATGCCCACAGCTAGACTGATCCCTGCTTTCAGTATTGCTTTAGCAAGTGTAGTTCTTCCAGAGATATCTGAAAAAATAGCGCTAAACGAAAAAATTGATGAAAAGATAAAAAGCAGTTTTTCTCTAAACTTTTACATGAGTATTCCCATTATGGTCACAGTTTTTGCATTCTCAAAGGAGATTTTATACGTAATTGCAGGAGAGATCTCAGGGTATAATGCTCTGAAAATACTATCCTTAGGCATGATAGCATACTCTTTCTACTATACCTCAAACTCTATCTTTCAGGGTACGAACAGACCTAAAATTCCAGCAAAGATAATAGGATGTACAGTTTTTCTTAATATATTTCTTAACTTCCTTTTAATACCGAGGTACTCCGTTTTTGGAGCGGGATTGGCCACAAGTCTCTCCTGCATCTTTGCCGCTTCCTGTTCTTTAGTTCTATTGAGACCAAAACTGAGTTTTAATTTAAAATATTTGATAATATTAATCCCACTGTTTATCTTTGAATATTTTGTTGGTGTGCATGGTAGATTTTTAACGCTTTTGACATACGGTATCTTTGGTGGAGGTATCTTACTTATATACTTTTATGCGGTGAGAAATGAGATTCTGAGAAAATGAGGTTGTGTTTGTTTTGGTAAAAATTTTAATAAACTTATCACTTATTCTTCCAGCTTTGTTAATATTTTCTCAAACTTAGGTTTAAGATTCGGTATATCTCTTTTTACAACGTTCCAGAGTCTTTCAGTTTTAACTCCAAAATATGCATGTATAACTTTATCCCTCATCCCAGCTATGCTTTTCCAAGGGATATCAGGATATTTCTTTCTTACTTCCTCTGGTATATTTTTAACTGCTTCTCCAGTAATTTCTATAGCTCTGATAACTGCATACACAGTCTTGGTATCCTTAACAAACTCATCGTATGTTATATCTTTTGTGAATTCCATAGCATTGGCCATGGCTTCTATAATATCCTCTATATAGTCTCCAATCTTCCTTTTCATAGGTATATAACCTCATTTAATATCTGTTTACCGATTCTTTGTTTCAATGCAGATCTTTCAACTAAATCAACCTTTACTCCAAGTAACTCACTGAGGTAATTTTCCAGTTCAACAAAATCTAATAAACTAATCTTTGCATCAGGCCTAAATTCCACTAAAATGTCAACATCACTACTTTCTTTAGCTTCTCCTCTTAAATAAGAACCAAATATACCAATTTCCTTAATTTTGTATTTTTCTTTGAGTTCTTCTTCATGTTTTTTAAGGATTTCCTTTATATCACTAAGTGATTTTTTCATTTTCATTATATTTATTTATTCTTCTCTCAGTTTTAAATCTTTTCAGGATGTGTCTAAAATCAATATTCTATATTAATGAAAGCATGCGATTACTTTGTTCTCTTTGAAATACGCATATAGTACATCATAAAGATAGAACTCTTTTTCCAGAGTTTCATAGTCATCTTTACACAACAATGTATAGCCTCTACCAAATATATCAAGTGCCACAGCGAGTGGTGAGGGATTTTCTGGATATGTATCTGCTTCTCTGACGATTAGCTGGATTTTTTTCAGTGCAGAATCCTGAAGATTGTACTTCTCCATAAAAGCATCAAACGAACATTTATCACCATGATGCCGAGTTCCACCCCTTTCATATCAAAGGGAATTCCCTCCTTTATGGTAGAGGGGTCTGTGTCTCTTGGAACGAAGATGAACTCAGCTTCAGGGTCAATAAATCTCTTGATAAGCCAGGGGCATGCGACTCTTATCCACATGGACCTTTTCTCTTGTTACCCACTTCATAAACTGCCTCTTTCACTGTGTATCTGTGTTTTGTCTGTATTTCACTGTTCATTCATATTTTTCATCTTCTTTTTAGTCATATATAGAAGATGTCTTTTTAGTATATAATGGTTTTGAAATCTTCACAGTGGGAAGGATTTTTGGAGAGGGGAATGAAGGTATGAATTTGGACGGAGTGAAGCGACTCGCATACCCGCTTGTTATATGAAGTGGTATCTCTCATACTGTTCACTCAAATGGAGGAATATCAACAGGTAGTCCAACTCTCATAAAGAATCTGGCAAAAGCTTGGGATAAATGCTCTCTATAGGGTGGTAATAAACGTAATCTACGGCCTCTCCTTTGGGCTAATTCCAAAAGAAAATCAAAAGGAACACTGTAAATACAGCGGAAATCAACCACTAAATACTCTGTTTCAAATTCCTTTATTTCGCATTTATTTAATAAATGGTACCCTGGAACGTTCCCTCGCCTTAATGCCTCTTTTCCTTTTCTACTTTTGAAAAAGTCGCTTCTCTTCTCAAATTCACTTAGAGGCCAAATCGGGCAGACTAAAACTAAGTCAAGTTTTCGTTGAACAAGATCACATGACTGACTCATCACAATCACGTCATAGTTTATAATTTTAACATCTATATCGTCATCGTCAGATATTTCTAAAGGAGGGATTACTACTGGACAGTCCTCAATAAAATCTCCCTGCATTAGGGCATCATCACCTTTTACGACCTCATACCAAGGATACTCTCTCATTTTAGAATCCCTCCGGTTCTACGATATGAGGTTTTGCTTTTTCTACACTTTTCACTTTTACTCTCGCAGTTTGTTCTCTAATCGGGGGTATCTGGAGAACAATATCAAGCTCAAGCATATCTTCCATAAATTTTTCAACTAACGTTTCTTCAAACAACGCTGTTTCGGTTTTTATTTCAAAATGTGGCCAAATTGAAGATAGGTCAGTTTCAAGTATAGATATTAAGCTACGATAAGGTGGCTGTTTGATATTTTGTCGTACCAGATTAGATAGAATATTGATTAGAAACTCTCTCATATCCATTTCTTCTATACTTGTACTTGGGCTGGAGGGGTATTGTATGGGATAATCTTGATTGGTAACTTCTTGCGTCGTTATTAGTTGATACATCATTCAAACCTCCTCATTAATTCACCCTCTATCATCTTAAAAAACCAGTCATCCGTTAGGGTATGTGCGTCAATCACCCACGCTCTAATTTGTTCTTTAGTTTTAGGTGTATTATCACCAACCGATTGAACCTGAGTTTCCCATATCAAAGCATCTACATTTTTTCTTTTCCCTCGGACAAATCTTAAATGTATTGCTCCTTTAGGTTTTGTAGCAGGAAAGGAAAATCTCAAATCAAAACCTAATGGTAAGCTCTTAACCCCCGTTTCTTTAAAAAGCTTCTCATAGATATCTATATGTATTTTAAGGTTACTTAAGAAAGAGAATATGTTGTTTTCTTCATAGTTAAAATCGACTGCATCAATATATCTAAGTAAAGACCAATTTATTTTCAAATTATCTTCTGCATCGGGGTATGCATCAAAAAGTACATTTAACATATGATATAACCTTTTTTCAAAGTCTTCCCATACATATCCTTCTGTATCATTTAAGGTAATAATACCTGGACCTATTTGAATAAGGGGCCATTTATCCTTATCTTTCCGAAAACGGTGTTGAACAACATATCCTGCAATTTCATCTGGCATGGTTGCAGTTGGTAGTTGTTCATGAAAGGGATATTCATCTTTTACTCTGTCGTATATCCTGCCAATCAATATTTTATAATGCGGATCTATCTTCATTCCTGGAGTGGGCTCTTGAAGTTCCCATCGAAGTTCAAATATTGCCTCTACAAGAGGCTTATTTTTTAATATTTTTCTTTCCATTTTCCATACCTCCATATATTTTTAAAGGTGCCATTTCTGCCAACCCCTTCATATACGCAACCCCTATATCATTCCATTTTGGGAGCATATACGCAATACGTATATACTCATTTCGACTGAATCCCTTTATTTCTTTATAGTTCTTCATCTTTTTATCAAAAATTATATTCATTTTTACATCTCTCTTTTTGTTTCCAGAGTATCTAAGGAACTCTTTATTCTCACCGGATTTTTCATTACCTATATATTTTTACTCAGATGATCCATATAAACATTACGTATAACAATAAGTCTTGATAATTTTTCATTTCCCATGTATAACCCACCAGAACATGCAATGAAAAACTTTTTAATCACAAACATAGAATGATATATGGCGATAATATGAGTCTGAAAACAGGAGTTCTGATGATCTTTCTGACGCTGATTCTTGTAGCGGCAGGAGGAATAATCGGAATGATACTGGGATACCCTATAGAAATTTTGAGTTTAGCCTTTATAATGGCAATACTGGTCAATTTCATATCTTACTGGTACTCTGATAGGATTGTACTTTCGATGTACAGAGCTAAATCTGTTACACAGAATGAATATCCGAAACTTTACTCCATTGTTTCGAGGATAGCAATGAATGCAGGAGTTCCAATGCCGAAAATTGCATATATTCCTAACAATGTTCCCAACGCATTTGCAACGGGTAGAAACGAAAAAAATGCAGTGATAGCTGTTACCAAAGGAGCTTTAGATATCCTTAGTGATGCCGAGCTTGAAGCTGTTATTGCACATGAGATAGGACATATAAAAAATAATGACATGAAAATACAGACGATAGCCGCGGTAATAGCTGCCATAATAGGATACCTTGGATTCATGGGAAGATTCATGATCTTTGGCCACACGAGAAACAGGGGAAACTCTCAGATAATAGGTATAGTCCTCTTAGCAGTATTTCTACCCTTAGCCGCACTGATAATAAGAATGGCTATATCAAGGACGAGAGAATACGGTGCTGATGAAAGAAGCGCACAGTTCACAGGAATGCCTGACCAGCTGGCGAAAGCACTTATAAAAATAGAGAACTCTGTAAGAAAAAAACCTATGAGAAAAGAAAACCCTGCCACTGCTCATATGTTCATAGTAAATCCATTCAGAGGAGAGAGTCTTATAAATTTATTTTCCACACATCCCCCTACAATAAAAAGAGTTGAAAAACTCAATGAATTAGCCATGAGTATGGGAAGACCACAGGTAAGTATATGATACTTGAAGTTAGTATATCTCCCTTAAATAAAAAAAGCCTATCAAAATATGTGGCTGAAGTAATAAGGATATTTGAAGAGGCAGGACTCAATTACGAGTTAAATCCTATGGGAACTGTTATTGAAGGAGAGTGGGATCAGATAATGCCTGTAATAAAAAGAGCTCATGAAAGACTCTTTGAATTAGGAGTAACGAGGGTAAGCACTCTTATTAAGATAGACGACAGACGAGATAAAAAGGTCAGGAAAAGCGATAAAGTGGAAAGTGTGAAAAGAATATTAAAAGAAAAGTATTTAGATAAATAAAAAACTATTTAAACAGAGAAAACATAAAAGAGGTAATGAAGTTGGATAAAAAAGTCTTGATTCTCTCAGTAGATAGGGATAACGACATAGGAATAAAAACAGATATTGAGGGCCCTATTGTTGGAAGAGAGAAAATTTTGGATACTGCTGTGAAATTAGCTATAAAAGATCCTGCAGAATCCGATATGAACGTGCTTTTTGATATAATAAAGTTATATGATGAGTATCAAGACCAGTTTAAAGCTTTGGAAGTTGCTGCCTTGACAGGAGACAAAGAAGTAGGAATTAAATCGGATGCGGTAATTTCTGAGCAATTAGACTCTGTTTTAAAAGAATTTGATGCGGAAGCCGTTATTTTTGTTTCCGATGGCAGGGAAGATGAAAATGTAATCCCGATAATTCAGTCAAAGGTTGAGATACTCTCAAAAGAAAGGCTTATTGTCCAGCAAAGCGAAAGTATAGAGGATACCTACTTTATAATCCAGAAATATCTTGGGAGGCTTCTTGAAGATAAGAAAACAGCAGGATTAATCTTTGGGCTTCCAGGCGTTATAATTTTAATACTGGCATTATCTTCATTCTTAGAGCAGATAAATTTTACTATTTACAATACTCCATGGAATGCTGGATTCGGATGGGTAGGAGTTGGTATAGTTTCAGGGATATTTCTATTTATGAAAGGATTCGGGCTTGAAGATTACCTGACTATCAAGAATTTTAATTATCTACTCTATACATTAAGTGGAATTTTGGGAGCTGTAGGGATATATAAAGGATTTACTCTTACACCCTGGGAGATGTTACCTTTTATAAATTTAAGATCGATATTTTATGCTCTTGGATTTATTCTCCAGAATAGTTTTCCTCATCTATATGTAGGAGTTCTTATAGCACTTTTTTCCAATGTACTTAGGGGATATATAAAAAAATCTATACATTTCTGGTATCATGTAATTTTGTTTGTTTTTGGATTTGTGAGCTTTTCATCTGCCTATCTCATATTAAACTACACTATAGATAAAATAACGGGTACACAAACTGTATTTGGGCTTATTGTGCTATATCTCATATTCATTTACATAATATTAGAAGTCTTTAACAGGAAAAGAAAAGAATAACTTTATATTCTAAAGTTTCTATTTGTTATATGGAGTTTAAAAAACTGAAGTTTTGCAATTATGATAGCATTATCGAAGTATGGGAGAGATCCGGACTTCCAATTAAGAAATTTGGTAGAGACAGTAGAAAAAATATTCAGGAACAGATGAAAGACGATCATTTACTCTTTCTAGGTGCATTTGAAAATAATAAGTTAATAGGAGTCATTATAGTAAATCATGAGGGAAGAAAAGGCTGGATAAACAGATTGGCAGTTCTTCCAGAGTTCCAGAGGAAGGGAGTGGCATCAAAACTCATAGAATATGGAGAAAACTGGCTCAGAGAGAGAGGAATAAAAATTTATGCAACGCTTATTGAGGATTATAACGACAGCTCAAAAAAATTATTTAAAAAGATGGGATACGTATTCCACAAGGATATTTTTTACTTTTCGAAAAGAGAGAGTGATGAAACTTAAATCTTCCAGAAATCCCCCGGTTTATTTTGTTTTATTTTACTGAAAGGACAGACTGTTATACATGTAGCACAATCTACACAGTTCTCATACCAGTAATCATAACACTTTTCAGCGTTTATATACCATTTTTTAACACCTGGATTATTTTCAGAACATTTTATCTCAAAAGAGGGCTCATCGTCAAAGGATATCGCATCTACTTCACACGCCTCCGCACATAATTTGCAATTTTTGCAGTATTCTGTAACTCCAAAATCTATCGGATGATCTATCTCTAACGGCAAATCTGTAAATATTTTGCATATCCTCACTCTAGGTCCATAATCTCTTGTGATCAAAAGTCCATTTCTTCCCAATTGGCCTAATCCAGCCTGTATTGCCAGAGGTATGCTTAGAGCAGTATCATTGAGCATATCAATCGTATGATAACCTAAGGATTTTATAAACTCTCCGAGATGCATTACAAGAAAAGTAATTTTCGAGTATCCAAGAGCTGTGGCTGCTGCAGATGTAACCGAAGGAGACGATCCCAATCCTACTCTGTCCATCTCCACAGCCATAACTATGGCGTACTTATACTTCTCTGGTATCTCTATCTTGTCTCCGTTACAATCATATGAGTAAACCCATCTCTCATCGAAATTGGTAATTCCTGTCAGAGAAGCTCCAAAAAATGAAGCCACTCTCTTTATTATTTTACTCATTTTCTCCTTATCTTCTACTCTATATTTTGGAAGTGATTTATAAGAATCATAGTATCCCAGTCCTCTTATGTTTTCTCTCGGTATTAACTTATATGTTTCGTAAAGAGTCCATGCAGCGGAGTCAAGCGCATAATCTATTCTTGAATAACCTGACTTTTTTTCCTTTATGATATCACTCATTTTTTCATATATCTCTCTTTTATAATTTTTGTATTCTTTATCAACATCAGTTCTGCAGAAAAGCTGTTTTCTTTCATCATATCTCTTGTAAATTTTTTCATCGATGACGAACGGTTTTTTTCTCTCCATGAGCTTATTCTTTTATTAACTATTTAATAATTTTATGCTCTGTAAAACGAAAGACTTTTAAAATCTTGTATCATTTATAATAATGAAGGAATGAATATGAGAGTAAAAAGTGTATCGATAATGGTTTTGGTTCTCTTAGCAATAGTGAGCGTTCCGCAAACGAAGGCTGATTTGTGGTGGAACTATGACTGGCAGTACAGAAGAGTTGTGACAATAAACAATACAGGAGATCTTTTGACAGATTATCAGATAAAGATCGCACTTGACTCAAGTTTTGATTACTCAAAAAGTAATGGAGAAGATATAAGGTTTGTAGATTCGAATAATAACGAACTTAGCTACTGGATTGAGAAGTGGAACGTATCTGGAGATTCAATAATCTGGATAAAGGTACCGTCGATTCCGTCAGGAAAAACGACAATTTATATGTATTACGGCAATCCTTCTGCAAGTTCTGCGAGTAGTGGAGTAAATACCTTTGAGTTTTTTGATGATTTTTCAACAGACACTTCTAACAACTACGATATGGTAAAATGGGTGGACATTCATGGAACACCTGCATCAGGTTTTGATACTCCTCAGTATGATTCAGTAAACGAGAGGATGACCTTTGATACTGGGGATAATATTCAGGCAGACATGTATCCCAAAAACTTCACTATTAAGAATTTCTTGATCAGAGTTGATTTTTGGGCTGATCTAAATTATCCGACGAATGCAACTGTTGCTCTTGTTGGAAGGCTTCAAAGTCCTGGAACGAGTTCTACTCATTACTATCTTGATTTTTCGCATGGAAGTTACGACTCTCCCGGGATAACAGTAGATAGTTGGGTAAATGGGGAGAGAAGTAATGGCGTTTACTCAGAACCAAGTGATTACTACTGGGAATTCAACAATGTCCACACGATAAGATACGCTATCTACGAGAACACTCATAGATTCTGGTGGAACAAAGAAGCTGATCAAGCCCCAGATATTGTAGCCACAGATGATACTCATTTAGATGCAGGGAGAGTAGGTTTTGTTCCGGCACAGGTGAGAGGATGGATTGATAACTTTATAGTGAGAAAATACGTATATCCAGAGCCAACAACATCTATAGGAGACGAACAGGGAGTTACAGATCTTACTATAAAAAAAGTAGAAGATAGGGACCCAGTAAACTCTGGAGATACCCTGAAATATACTATAACTATAAAAAATAATGGAGATGTGCCAGCAGATAATATTGTCATTACGGAAACATACGACAGCAATTTTATATTTGGTTTCTCCATACCCTCTCCTGACATCGGGAATAATCAATGGACATTTGACTCAATTCTTCCTGGAGAAGAAAAGAAGATAACAATAACAGGAACAGTCGCGCAGAACGGAGAGACAGGTCTCAGTAATACAGTATCATTCACTTCAGATAATGCGGGATCGGGAAATGCAACTGAAGATACAACCGTTTCTCAAATACCTCCTATAATACAGAATCTATGGGGAGTTAACATAATAAATATAGGATCAGGTGGAACATTTGCGGTAGAGAATGGGATGGAAGTGGGAGGATTAACATTGGAGAAAGGAGAGAACGAGATACTTGTGGATGTTTATAACAGGGGCATACTGAAAGCTTACAATGTAAGATTAGAAGTTCTTAACATGCCATGGGCAAGAATCGGGATATCTCCAGAAATTGCAGATATACCCAAAAGATCCATTCAAACATATACGGTATCCTTGGATATTCCGGAGTCAGTTCCTTCTGGTTTTTATATTATAAAAATAGAAGCAAAGGGAAATTTTATCTTAGAGAGTATGGAGATAGAGGTTGAGATTCGGTAAAACTCAAAATAAACCTATCAAGAGAAAAGCTTAAATATAAAATATTCTATATCAATATTAGAAGTGAAGAGTTATGATAAGGAATAAAAGATGTGTCACTCCTTTGGTCGGGATAGCTCTTGTAATTATCACAACTATAGTTATAGCTTTTGTAATCCAGGCTTATTTAGGATTTGGTATCTCCAGCAAGCTGAATAAAACAGGTAAAAGAGATATTCCAAACTTTATCATAGAGTCCTTCGGAGAAGGAACTGCGGGTTTTGGTGGGACTTACTATGATAATATAGATTTTACAGGTACATCGATAAATAGGATAGATCCATCAATAGATTTCAACTGGGGCAGTGGAGCTCCAGATCCTCAAATAGGTGCAGATACATTCAGTATCGTATGGAATGCAAGTTTAAATGTTTTAAATGAAGGAAATTATACATTCAGAGTTCTGACAGACGATGGTACAAGATTATATGTTGACGGGAATCGGATAATAGATGTATGGTATAATCAACCAGCTACTTATCATACCTCTCCTTCTGTACATCTTTCAAAAGGATTTCATTCATTGAAACTTGAATTCTACGAGAACTATGGGGTTGCTGTAATCAGATTGGAGTGGAATGAAGGTGGGTATCATGTTATTACATCCTCAGAGTTGGTATCCTTAAATTATATCTATGTGAGAAATACTGGCGAAACGATACATGATACATCGTTTGACTGGTATATTAATGATGAACTTCAGAGTACTTCTTTAACTCTTGAGGATGAAAACGGGGACGGAATCTGGGAGAATGGTGAATTATGGAAGATATCTTATTCTGCAAACTCTGGAGATACGATAAAGATCGTTCATACCTCTTCAGGGATATCCTTTGGATTTGAAGCCCAATAAATAGAAAACTATATAAAGTTGTTAGGCAATAATATACATAATTTATCCTCAATAATGTAGGTATCGCATGAGATATAGGGAATATAAAATGGATAATAAAAAGAAAAAAGAAATGGAAGAGTCTGAAGAAAAATACAAGATATTGTTTAACAGCAACCCTGAAGCTCTTCTATACGTTGATAAAGATTTCAAGATAGTGGATATTAATCCCAGATTTGAAGAACTTTTTGGCTATTCTATTGATGAAATAAGAGGAAAAGATATAAATGAGTTCATTGTCCCTAAAAATAGGAGAGATGAAGGTCAAAAGCTGGATAAGAAATCAAAGGAAGGTTATACATTCTATGAAACTGTTAGAAAGAAAAAAGATGGTACATTGGTTCCTGTATCTATATCTGCGGCACCTGTTATTTCCAGAGGATCAATAATTGGAATTACTGTAACATATAAAGATATTACTAAACGAAAAGAGATGGAGAAAAAGCTCTCTGCAATATACGATTTGTCGAAAGAAATGGCTCTGAGTTTTGATCTGGATCAGATCTCAAAAATTGTCTTGGATGCAGCAGAAAAAGTTCTTAATTTTGGTAATATTGATTTATTCTTAATAGATGAAGAAAAAAATGAACTGTATGTAAAAGAATCCAGAGGATTGAAAGAGCCTGAAGGATATACTGTAATTCCTCTCTCCGGGGAGAAAGGCATTACTGCTCATGTTGCAAGAACTGGAAAATCTTTGAATGTTCCGGATGTTAGAAAAGATGAAAGATATCTTTTTGGCTTGAAAGGATCCAGATCAGAGCTGTGTGTTCCTATAAAGATAAAAGATAAAGTTATTGGTGTTATAGATGCTGAAAGCAAGGAACTCAATGCTTTCTCAAAAGAAGATCAGAGATTGCTCGAAAACTTGGCATCTCAAACAGCTATTGCAATTGAGAATGCAAGATTTTTCAGAGAGCTTTCATCTTTAAAAGAGTTCAATGAAACTATTGTAAGTTCTTTAAACGAGGGAATATGGGTGGAGGATGAGAAAGGATTCTGCACATATGCGAACCCCAAGATGAAGGAGATGGTCGGGTACGATACTCTCACTGGAAAACACTGGAAAGAGATCGTTGCTCCGGAGGAGATAGAACATATAGAAAGAAATATAAGAGAAAAACCGTATGAAAGGAAATACGAAACGATTCTTCTGCGGAGCGATGGAAAAAAAGTCCCGACCATCATCTCTGTAACTCCCTTATTTGAGAATGAAAAATATAAGGGAACGATAAATGTTATGGTGGATATAAGCAAACAGAAAACAATAGAAGAAAGATTGAAAGAGTCTGAGAAACTGTATAAATCTCTCTCCGAGTTCAATAAAAACCTTTTGGAGAACTCTCCGATAGGAATAATGAACATAAATAAAGAGATGAAAGTCGAGTATGAAAACCCAGAGATGAGGAGAATTCTGGGGTTACCTTTCGGAAGAGAGTTGAGTGCTACGTGGAAGGATATACGAGAAGTTCCTTTCGTAGAGGAAACTGGAATATCTTCAATTTTTGACGATCTCAAGAAAGGAAAGGAGATATTCAAAGAAATATCCTTTACATTTCCCGGCGGTGAAAAGGGGTATATCACTTTAAAAGGTGTTCCAATCCTCGAGGATTCTAAATTTGCCGGGGCCGTTCTGATAGTAAATGATATTACTGAAAGAAAAAAGATGGAGGTGAAACTGCGGAAAAGTGAAGAACGTTTCAGGATGTTATTTAAAAATAATCCTGAAGCAATTGCCTACTTAACCCCAGATGGTTACATTTTGGATATTAATCCACGCTTCAGCGAGCTTTTTGGATACTCCTTAGATGAAATCAAGGACAAACACATCAATGAGGTAGTAGTGCCAAAGGACAAAATAGAAGAGGCAAAAAGATTGGATAGAGAATCGATTAGAGGAGGATATGCTTCGTGTGTTACTGTAAGGAAAAGAAAAGATGGGTCTTTAGTTCCTGTATCTGTCTCAGGTGGAGCTGTAATTGTTGAAGGATCTAAGACTGGAATGTTAGCGGTATATAAAGATATTACTGAAGTAAAGAAAGCGGAGGAGAAGCTGAAAGAATCAGAAAAAAGATTCCGTGATGTTGCATTAAGTTCAGCGGACTGGATCTGGGAAGTTGATAAAAATGGAAGATACACGTTTGCATCTGGAAAAGTAAAGCAGATCCTTGGATATGATCCCGAAGAGATCATCGGAAAAACACCTCTCGAACTGATGCCGAAAGAGGAAGCAGAGCGTATGGGTAAGATTCTCGAGAAAATTGCCTCTGAAAAGAAACCGATCATTGATCTAGAGAACTGGAACTTGACTAAAAAAGGAGAAAAAGTTTGCTTCCTAACTAATGGCATACCAATAATAGACGAGAAAGGTGGGCTATTAGGCTACCGTGGTGTTGACAAAGACATCACCGAACGCAAACGAATGGAAGAGATACTTAAACATAGATTGAGTGCATTGACACAGCCCCTAAGTGAAGTTAGTGAATTAAAATTAACGGACATAATTGATATTGAAATCTTACAGAAGATTCAGGATGCATTTGCCCATGCTTTAGGTGTAGCCTCTATAATTCTTGACCTTGATTGTAATCCCATAACAAAAGAAAGCAATTATTGTGAAGTATGCCGTCTTATTCGTAAGACTGTAAAAGGAAAAAATAACTGCACAGAATCTGGTATTACACTCAGCAAAAAAGTAAAGGAGAGCATGAAAACTGCTATGCATTCCTGTCAGAGTATTGGATTTTTGGAGGCATGTGTTCCCATAGTCGTTGGAGGAAAGCACATTGCCAACTGGTTTATAGGTCAAAGTAATACAATGGATGTTGATGCCAAAAGAATTAGGGAGTATGGAAAAGAAATTGGTGCAGACGTTGATGCTATGTTAGCGGCTTTTGAAAAAATGCCTGAGATGCCCATAGAAAAATTCAAACAAATACTTTCATTATTATGGCAGATTGCTTTAGATTTATCGGCTTACGCGTATAGTACTCTTAGATTAACTAATGAAATTAACATGCGAAAAAGAGCGGAGGAAGTATTAAAAGAAGAGAGAGACAGAGCGCAAAAATATCTTGATGTTGCGGGAGTTCTAATGGTAGTTCTTAATGCTGATCAAAAAGTCAGTCTTATAAATAAAAAAGGCTGTGAGATTTTAGGATATAAAGAAAAGGAGATCATTGGTAAAAATTGGACTGATAATTTCGTTCCAGAAAGAAATAGAGATGAAGTGAAAACAGTTTTGAAAAAGTTGTTTGCAGGAGAAATAGAGTCAGTTGAATATAATGAAAACGTCATTTTAACTAAAAGCGGTAAAGAAAGAATAATCGCATGGCACAACTCTGTATTGAAAGATGAAGCTGGCAATATTATTGGTATCCTCAGTTCGGGGGAAGATATAACAGAAAGAAAAAAGATGGAAGCAGAGTTAAGAGAATCCGAAGAGAGATATAGAACAACATTTGAAAATACAGGCACTGCCATGGCTATCCTTGAGAAAGATGCCACGATCTCTCTGGCCAATTCCCGATTTGAAAAGCTCTCTGGATACTCAAAAGAAGAAATTGAAGGTAAAATGAAGTGGACTGAGTTTGTTCATCCGGATGATTTGAAAAAGATGATGGAGTACCACAAAGAGCGTAGAGTGAATCCTGAAGAAGTTCCGAAACAGTATGAATTCAGAGCTATCAACAAAAATGGAAATATTCTTTATATGCTTCTTAATGTTGATTTAATTCCAGGAACAAAACAATCCATCGTATCTCTTATTGATATCACAGAAAGAAAAAAAGTGGAGGAGAAACTGCGGGAAAGTGAAGAAAAACTCAGGAACTTTGTTCAATCCAGCACAATAGGTATATGGTGTTTTAGACTGAGGAAAACTATAGATATTACACTTTCAGAAGAAAAAATGCTCAATGAATTCTTTAAAGCGACATGTGTAGAATGCAATGAAACATATGCCAAAATGATGGGCACAACAAAAAATGAGATTTTAGGCATGGAACTCTCTGAAGTTATGCCCAATACAGAAGAAAATAGAGAATACCTTAAAGCCTTCATTCGTAATGGATTCAAGCTTTCGGGTGGAATTTCGCACGAAATTAATAAAAAAGGTAAAGAAAAATTCTTTTCAAATTCTCTGGTAGGAACTATCGAAAATGACAAACTCGTCGAAGTTTGGGGAACACAAACAGATATCACCGAACGCAAACTCTTAGAACGGCAAAGAGAAAAAGCGAGAAAAGAAGCGGAGTTCTACTCTGATTTACTGGGACATGACATAGGAAATCTTAACCAGGTGATCTTAGGATATCTTTATCTCCTTAAAAATGCAAAGGATGAAGAGACGAGAAAGAAAAATGTTGAGGGTATAAAAAAATCCATAATGAAATCCAAAAGGCTTGCAGAGAGTATAAGGATTTTAAAGATAATAAAAGATACAAAAATAGAAAAATTCGATCTTAATAAATCTATAG
>Ga0190285_1000102_pt1 | contig 17657 bp, 17 predicted proteins | sample 48691823_MG_FD_163429 | JGI IMG/M metagenome (GOLD analysis project Ga0190285, IMG submission 163429) | Hydrothermal vent microbial mat bacterial communities from Southern Trench, Guaymas Basin, Mexico - 4869-18-2-3_MG | ecosystem: Environmental > Aquatic > Marine > Hydrothermal vents >...
GATCGTCACCACCGAAGCGTTGAAGTCTCCCAGCGGTGAATCCACATTTCAGGACCTGGTGAACAGGAAGAATCAAAAAGGTGTTAAGGCCACTATCGTTTCTGAAGATATTGTAATTTATATAGAGAATTATCTTAAAAACATTAACGAAATAGTTCCAATATGTTACTCTTAGTCGTGAGGGCAGAGCGAAAGCGATAGATAAAAATAGGGAGGAAAAGGCAGGATAAACGAGATGATGAACAAAAAAGGTCTATGCACCCTTGTGGGCCTGCTCGCAGTGTGCTTAGCGGTGTCCGTGCTTGCGCAGCCGCCACCTATTGCGAATGTGACGACTGCAAGCGAAGAAACAGTAATATTCGACACGGGGCCCAGCTATAATCCATACCCGAGCATCACCGGCACGCATTAAGGCACAATAACACCAGCTAAAACGCTAAATGTAAGTAAAATCTTTACGTATCCCTGCAAAGGAACAGGTGGGCACAGTGAATACGTTTGGATACACGGAAATGGTGTGAATGAAACTGTAACCTGGGGTGGATACTCCTAAGAGTGGCATAAACTCTCTTTTAACCAGTCGTTCTTATTGGTGGCAAATAAAACTTATTACTATGAGATAAAGACAGGTTCTTATCCGCAGATTCATCATGCTGCTGAATTGGCAGCGGAAGGGGGAATGGGGCTAATCAACTGTTCTTCGTTCGTTGATGCGAACGGGCGTTCGCATAACCACTGGATACCTGCGATTCAGTTGGAAGGCTATTTTGTGGAGGGAGAAGGAGTCCACAACCAGAACACAGGCGAGAACTTCGCTTCTATTCAAGCAGCGGTTGAGGACCATGATACACAAGACGGGCACACAATCGAAGTGGATGCCGGAACTTACAGAGAAAATGTAGTCGTTACAAGACGGCTAACTCTGCGCGGCATCGGCATGCCAACTGTTGATGCTAACGGCTCCGGGAGTGCGATTACCGTTAGTGCAGATGGTTGTGTAGTGGACGGATTCAATGTGACAGGAGGGTTAGCAGAATTCTTATCAGGTATCAGTGTAACCTCTGATGGCAATACGCTCAGCAACAATACGGCATCTAACAACTTTTGCGGCATCTGGTTGTGGAAATCGTCAAATAACACAATTATAAACAATATTCTACGCTCAAACAATTGGGGTATCTGGTCGCTGGATTCGTCTTACAATAATTTTACGAATAACATCATATCAAATAACTCCGCTGGCATCTTAGCATGGTTTTCCGGAGGCAACATAATTAGGAATAATACGATAAGTTCGAACAGCGGGTATGGAATCATTTCTGATCTTGGATTAAAAAACCTGATCTATCACAATAATTTTGTGGGCAACACTAATCAAGCACGCGAAGTGAGACCAGGGTATTTATACCCAAGTGACTCATGGCACAATGGTCCGATAGAAGGGGGTAATTACTGGTCTGACCACGTATGCACCGGTAATCCCAGTAATGGTAATCGACCATATAATGTTTCACATGTCTCTCAGGATCTTTATCCTTTTGAAGACCCGTGGGGGTGGATAAGAAATGAAGGCTAGTATCGCTATCGTTAGTTTGTTAATGGTTTTGATTTTCTTTTTTGCAATAAATGTAGCGGAAGCGAGTGTCATAGAATTGAAATACAATTTCACGGAACCCGTTATAGAGAAAGGACTTGAAAACTACGATGTCATCTCAATGGGCTTGCCCAAAACGAGCAATGCAGGCTTGCCTGTATTGCCATTTAAGCCAACAGAGATTCTGCTACCCTATGGCGAAGAGTTGGAAAATATAGAGTTTATTCTTGGGAATAAGACATTCATAGGTGAAGGATTCTTTATCAAGCCCGGTCAGGTACAGATACCTTCCTGTTACAACGGGACGATAACTTCCACTCCTCCGAATGCAACGGTTTATAACTCTTCAGAGGAGTTCCCACCCCGGCTATATTCATCACTACCTGTACAGGACCTGTGTGGATATAAGCTTCTATTCTTGAATTTATATCCAGTGCGGTATGTACCAAAGCCTGGAGAGATATGGTATTATGAGAATATAACCGTGGTGGTGCACACAAAAGAGCAAGGACCGAGAGGGGGATTGGACTTCTACCGGGGTCTACCGGAAGATCGGAGGCGGACACTGGAAATCGTGGATAACCCAGAAGAGATAAAAACCTACGACATCCAGAAACCGAAGAAAGCGGGGAAGAGAACTTCCATTGTAGACCCTGCGGACTCATATGACTATGTCATTATCACCAATGAAGCGTTGAATTCCTCTAATGGTGAATACACATTTCAAGATCTGGTTGCCCGGAAAAATCAGAAAGGGGTCAGAGCAACCATCGTTACGGTTGAACGGATATTGAACGAACCAGCCTATCACTGTGATGGTCTGTATGGTGATGGCTGTGCAATTCCTGAATTTAACGATACTGCGGCGATGATTCACAATTTCATAAAGACTCGTACAAGAACCGGGCTCTATCTCCACAAAGGGGATTCAAACAACATGCGCATCCAAAATTGTTACGGGTATGTCCCTCAATGTGTAACCTATTTATGCAGAAAAAAATTATAAACATCAACAAAAAATTATTATCGTGTGAGGGAGAAAAGGGGCAAGATGAAAGGGGAAGGTGAAAGTAGTAAAAGGAAGATGCTTCTGGTGTGCATAGCGGTATCTGTACTTGTGATGAATGCAACATCGACAGGAGCACAGCCATTGGAAATCATCTTTGACACAGGCGAAGGCTATTATCCAAGCATAATGGGCGTGCATAAAGGCTACTTCACGCCCAAGCATAATATTACTGTTCATCAAATTTACACTTATCCCTGCGCGGGTACAGGTGGTCACAGCGAATACGTTGCTTTTTATGAGAACGGGAACGAATTAGGTAATGCAAGCTGGAACGGCTACCAGAGCGATTATCATAATATACGCTTCGACATTTCATTAACGCTTCACAAAGGCGTGGTTTATAGTTATGAGCTCAGAACAGGTTCGTATCCACAGATAATTCATAATCAATCACTTGCAAATGATTATGGAACAATCAACTGCACTTCGTTCGTTGATGCGAACGGGCGTTCGTATAGCAACTGGATACCGGCGATAAGGTTAGCAGGCTATTTTGTGGAAGGACAGGGTGTTCACAACATGGACACCGGAAAGAACTTCTCTACGATTCAAGCGGCGATTGACGACAACGAAACAAAAGACGGGCACACAATCGAAGTGGATGCCGGAACGTACGTGGAGAATGTAAACGTAACAAAGCGGCTCACTCTGCGCGGCATCGGCTTGCCAACCGTTGATGCCAATGGCTCAGGGAATGCGATTACCGTTAGTGCAGGCGGTTGCATTGTGAAAGGATTAAATGTGACAGGTGCAAGCTCGGGTTCAGAATCAGATTATTATGCAGGAATCAAGGTAACCTACGCGGATGGCAATACGTTCAGCAACAACACGGCGGTGAACAATGACTACGGTGTCGTGTTGCGGCAGGCATCTGATAACACTATTACAAACAACATTGTTAGCTCGAACAAATACGATGGGATTCACGTATACTATTCCCCTCACAATTACATCATTGACAATGAGATTTCAGCCAATGAGATTGGCATCATCTTGAAACTGGACTGCAGTCACACTGTTATCTCTAACAATACCATAAGATCCAACAAAGCGTGGGGCTTTAGACAATTCATTCCTTACGCATGGCCTCCCATGCCTGCCTACTACTTATACAGCAGTCATGTTACCATCGCTAACAATAATGTATCAAATAATGGAAATGGTATACACCTCTCTCTCAGCGCTAATAGCAATATCACTGGTAACATCGTATGCTCGAACGAAGGATATGGTATACGCCTGTTTGGTTCCGCGGGCGATACATTGAGAAAAAACGTATTGTACGATAATAAATACAATTTCGGTGTGCCCTGTTTCGGAATTACTTTGACTCAAGAAGACATAGACACAACAAATACCGTGGATGGAAAAACTATATATTACTTAATAGGAACAAGTGACATAACACTTGATGAGACTACAAACGCGGGATATGTAGCACTTATATCATGCAATAACATCACGGTTGAGAATCTAACTCTGTCAAACAATGAACAGGGAGTTCTTCTTGTTAAAACGTCCAGTTCAATTTTGCATAACAACACAGTCCTGAACAATGAGTATGGTATTTTCTTGGACTTCTATTCTCGCAGTAATATTATCTATCACAACAACTTCATGAACAACTCCAATCAGGTATATGACTTTGGAGGATACAGCACGTGGGACAAAGGTCCAACAATAGGCGGGAATTATTGGTCTGACCACGAATGCAGCGGCAATCCAAGTAGTGGCAGTCAGCAATATGATATCCCGGGTTATCATGGTTATGGTGGCGCACTGGATCGTTATCCATTTGAGGATAAATGGGGGTGGATAAGGAATGAACAAAGTAGATAACCTAACTCAGGAATTGGTGATAGTAGCGATATTATTGGTAGTTTCCATAGGAAGTATTGGGCATGCAAGTGCTTTCAACAGTGAAATAGAGGTTAGTTATCAGTTTAAAGCACCAGATATAACAACTAAAGACGGCTATGCACATTTAAATATGAAAGACTGCTTTAGCTATGGAGCACCGGGAATGCCGGTTCTTCCAATTAAAGTAGCACGTAATCTTGCTCCCTTATAAGGGAAAACTCAAAAATATCTCGATTATCCCGGGAAATAAGACAATCTTACCTGGCACATACAAGGTGTATCCGGGACAAAGACCTTATCCATTATATTATACAGGGGAAGTGGAATTCACAGAACCTGATCCAGAGATTTACTGCTCAAGAACAGCCTATCCCGGGAAATTTTACACGTATTATTCGGTGCAAAGTAAAAAGGGCTATCAGATATTGATACTCAATCTCCAGCCCATAGAATATATCCCACAGTCTGGGATACTTTCCTATTTTGATGAATTCACGATTAAGCTCAGCTTAGAACAATCAGACAAACCACCACTATTTAAAGGCTCGCCTGAGGATATAGAAGTTGATAACACGGAGGTAATCAATACCTATCCAGAAGGGGCACTGCTTGGCGACCAAGTTAATCATTATGTGATTATCACTAATGAGGAATTAAAAAACACACCTGGTTCTGACAACTTTCAGGCACTCCGGGATGCTAAGATCGTAAAAGGTCTCAGTGCTACCATTGTGACTACTGAATGGATTTATGCAAACTACGATGGCACACGTCCAGACGGAGGTACAGACAACCAGACAAAGATCAGGAACTTCATCATTGATTATTATGAAACTCATGCAGCACCGGGTGTGGGTGTGTATGTGCTTCTGGGTGGTGACGGAGATGGCGCGGATGTAGGAGGTGAGAGCGGTGATAACATAATACCAGCACGAGGTTTCTGGACTGATTTACAGTTTTACTATGGGGCGTGTTATATGACGCAGAATGTACTCCACCAAACATTCCGGCAGATATGTACTATTCCTGTCTCAACGGAAGTTTCGATTATAACGCTAACGGTACGTATGGTGAGCCCAATGACGGTCCAGGTGGTGGCGAAGTTGATTTGTTGGCAGAGGTATATGTAGGAAGAGCGCCCGTTGATTCCGCGGAAGAGGTATCTAATTTCGTGCGGAAAACGCTCGCGTACGAAAGCACAAGTGAGTCATACCACAAGGATGTGCTTATGGCAGGAGAACTACTCTTAAACCCCTCTGAGCCATGCCATTGGGGTGGAGACTACAAGGATGAAATTAAAGATGGTTCATGCAATCATGGCTATTGTACAGTAGGCTGCCCTCCATATTTCGATGTGGAAACGCTGTATGATAGAGGTTATCCCGGTAACAATTGGCCTAAATCCAAGATTATAGAAAAAATAAACAACAATCTCCACATAATAAACCATGCTGGTCATTCGAATATGAGTTATACTATGAGGATGAGTAATGCAGATGTTGATGCCCTTACCAATAACAAGCCTTTCGTCGGATATGCCTGGGGTTGTTATGCTGGTTCTTTTGATAATAGGGGACCACCTCCACCCTTTGGAAACTGTAACTACCTTGATTATGATTGTATATTAGAGCACTTTGTTACATCAGAGCATGGTGCGTTCGCGTTCATAGGGAACAGCAGATTTTCATGGGCGGTAAATGATAGCACTAATGGGCCTTCGCAACGCTACGATCGAGAGTTCTGGGACGCAGTTTTCGGCGAGGAAAAGTTGCACTTAGGAGAAGCGAACCAGGACTCGAAGGAGGATAATATTGGATATATTGGGTCTGGTGAGATGCGCTGGTGCTACTATGAACTCAACTTGCTCGGCGACCCGGTGACGTCTCTTCATATACCAGAACCCGATGCAGACATCCTCATCGTTGATGACGACCTCGGCGCGAATTACGAGACGTACTATAAGGATGCGTTGACCGCCAGCGGGTATGATTATGATTATTGTGATTATCCACCTTTGAGTGGTTATTTTCCATTTCCGCCTCTGTATCCACCACCTGATGCTTCTATATTTCTGCACTACCCGCTGGTGATATGGTTCACGGGTGATGACTGGATATATACGTTATCAGGAACCGACGAGGGAAACCTTCAGACGTACCTGGACAGCGGCGGTAAGCTGTTCATATCAGGGCAGGATATTGGAGCTGACATTGGCCACTGGTCATCGTTTTATACAGATTATCTGCATGCGGACTTTGTAAAGGATGATTCGGGTATCCACACTTTAAACGGGGTAACTGGCGACCCTATCGGAGATGGCTTGACGATCGGCATCTCCGGTGGTGATGGTGCGAACAATCAGGATTGGCCAAGTAAAATCGCACCGCATGATGGTAATGCGTCCGTGGTATTCAATTACGCAGGGGATGATTGTGGTGCCATAAAAGCGGATACGGGTGCCTACAAAGTCGTGTACTTCGCATTCGGATTTGAAGGAATAAACAACGCGGCTGATAGGAATACGGTGATGGAGCGGGTTGTGTCGTGGTTGATTGCAAACATTCCGCCTGTTGCAATTGCAAAATCCGACCACAGATACAACAACGTTGGTTCTAAATACTCATGCATGTGTTCGCAATCACGGCAGAGTACGTGAACATTTCTGTTTCCACTGTTACAGGTTCGATAGTGCACGAAAAAGCGGGAATATACCTTTACGGTGCGAACCATTCCGTTATATCGAATAACAGTATATCAAATTGCTACTACGGCGTCCGCGTGTCTTCTCTGTTGTGCTGCGACATCAACGATAATTAGGCTGCAATCTATTATTATATCTACTCTAACTTCTTCACATACATATCATCATAAATAGCTCCTTTCGGCGTGAGCGTGCTCCGCTTCAATTTTAGCTCTTCCACCTGCATCTCACCCAGTTCTACATCCTTAAGCTCTCTTATCTTCTCCACCATGCGTACTATTTCGCCCCGCGACCCCGCATGCGAAAACGTCTTCACACGACAGATCGTAACGTGTGCACTGAACCTCTTTTCCATTGGAAATCCCAGAGTGCTCAGCCTTGATTCTACATCATCCTGCAACGCCTTCAACTCTTCCACACCCTTCGTTATTCCCACCCATACAACCCTGATGTTTCTTACCTTTTCCGGCGATGCTTTCGGGAAGTAGCCCACACCACTCAACGCTATTTCAAACGGTTCCTGTTTTATTACTGATAATTCACCTTTGATTGCCTCTATCTTATCCTCTGGTACTTCACCCATGAATTTCAACGTTTGATGCGCCTGCCACGGATTCACGAACTTCAATTTTAGCCTGCTCTGATCTACATCCAGATGCATAAATTGATGCTGCAATTCCTTTAGCTTTCCCCTTATCTCCTTTGACAGGTCCACTGCGATAAACGTTCTCATAACACTTCTCCTTTTTACAAGAAGAAAACCGGTGCTAAAAGTAAACTTATAAATTTCTTTGATCAACCTTTCTTTTCCAAAGAAAGGTTGTTTGGTAATGCTTTTCGCTCTAAGAAACGGCTTAACTTTAAAACCCTTCTAATATTGCTCTTCCTCTTCTCTTCTGCTCGTTCCTGGTATGTTCGTATCGCCCGGAGGAAATCAATGCGCCGGAACATCGGCCAAAACGGTGCGCAGAAATACGCTGCACATTCATTGCCCAACGCTTGCCAGGGCACGAAATTGCTCAATCTCATCTCTCCGCCTGTTCTTATTATCAAATCCACAGCCGTCTTCGCTGCCTGTACTGAACCGTCATTCTCCAGCTCGTTTATGTATAAATGCTTTGATACCGTCTCTTCATCTATATCATCCACAGATAGCAGACCCTTGTTCACTTTAGCCCCTATTACTCGCACGGAATCCACTATCTCCATTCTTCCACTATAGGCTAACGCGATATACAACTTGAATCGCGTATAATGCTCTGTTGCAAGTTCCGCTTCCCTTATTTCCGCTCTTACCGATTCTGGCAGCAAACTGATATTCCCTATTGCTCTCACCCGCACACCATGTTTATGCACTCGCTCGTCCTGTCTTATCTTCTCGAACTCCACACGCATCAGCTCAAATAATTGCGCTCGCTCTTCTTCCGTCCTGCAAAAGTTCTCAATAGAAAAGGCATATATCGTTAGCTGTTTTACACCTAAACCAAAGCACCAGTCTATCACTTTTTCTGTTATACCAGCACCATATTGATACCCCTGCTTCGTTGAAATCCCTATCTTCTTCGCGTATCTTCTATTACCATCCATGATTATCGCTACGTGCCCGGGCAATTTCCGCTCTAACACCTCCTCTTCCAGCATCTTCTCGTATCCGCCGTATGCCCGCCCTCGCAACCAGTTACGCAGTGCTTCTATCCTCATGTTCATCTATCCATCACGCACCTGCACCACCAATTCTGAAGTCCATTACTTTTGCCTTCATTGAATAAATGTCCACAAGCGTTGCACATCCCGGTACAGGATTTATGTTCAGCTTCTTTTGATACGGTGTTTGTGATTGCCATGTACCGGAGTTTACAAGCAGCACGCCTCGATATTTCCTTATTCCCACTGTATGTGTGTGCCCGCAATGGAATATATCGGGTACCGGGTCTATCACACCATAGTCATGCCCATCAGGCACAATAGAAACACTATTGCCGTATATCGGTGCTACATGCCGTTTCTTTAGCATTTCCTCCATCATTTCGTCTGGTTTTGAATACTGCAGCCGCGATACCGAGCTGACGAAATCATCGAATGATTGCCCGTGATACATCAGTACTAACCTGCCACCTATTCTTATGTACGCAGGGTTACTCACGAAATACGTATTAGCAGGGAAATAGCTCTGTAAGTTCACAGGCAGAGCAGGCTGTGGCTCCACATTTGTAACTGCATCGTGGTTCCCCGGTGCGATCACCACGTGTATATGCGCAGGAATACTGTGAAAATACCGCCCTGCAATTTTATATTGCTCCTCTACATCAGTAATTGACAAATCATCTTCCTGCGCCGGATAGACCCCTATTCCATCTACTATATCGCCGGCAACAATCAAATATGCAATGTTAATACTTTTGGCTTCTTCTTTCAGCCACTGTATAAAGCTATTCCAGGTCTCTTCCAGAAATGTCTTGCTACCTACATGCAGGTCGGAAATAAAAACCGCATATACTGACTCTTCAGAATTCTGAGATGGTATGGATAATGAAGATTGTGAAGACGAAGAGGGGATAGGAACATCAGGATGTACAACCCTATTACCAAACAGAAAACCGCCTTCTAATAGAGAACCAGTAACGCCTAATATTTCATCCGGGACTATCTCCTCATGAGGATGCAGGATCACCGGTATATGCCCGGAAGGGTCTTCCAGGTCTACCCTGAGATTACCTTTTGCCGTTTTATTCACTGACGAGACCATTCCGATTACTGAAACCTCTTCGCCCGGCTTACCATTCTTTATAATTCGTATCTGACGATAGCTCATCCTCCTTTTTACTATATCACTCAATTTCTCGTATCTATAAATAAAATGTGGTAAGAAATCTTTGTATTCAATACCTCTGCCATTACCGGAGAACGATTTAATTATAGCAGGTGCTGCTTGTCTTTGGAACTCACCTGCTCCCTCTTCTACTCCATTATTTTTAATACATGTAGCTATCTGTTCGGGGGAGATAACAAATACCGAAGAACCTAACGAATTAGCCACTGTTTCGGCTATATCCGTGATGTTAAAGTTCCTACCCCCGCATTCTTCCTCATAATGACTTAATAGATCAATAGCCCCCGGCTGTACCTGTAATCCTAAATCTGCAAACCGCTTTACTATTTCTATCTCCCTGTACTTGCCACTTTTTGACGCTATCATTCCGCATATACACTTTGCGGTGCCTTTTTCACAACCATTGCTTCACTTTCGATTCAAGATGAGGCTTTGGCAAAGCACCCTGTATTACATCTACTGGTTCACCATTTTTAAAGATGAACATCGTTGGTATAGCCATTATTGCAAAGTCCGTAGCTACTTTCGGGTTCTCATCCACATTCAGTTTACCAAATACTACTTTACCTGCATATTGCTTCGCCAGTTCTTCTATTATCGGTTCAACCATTTTGCATGGTCCGCACCAGGGAGCCCAGCAATCCACAACGACCAATGGATATTTTTTTACTATTTCTACAAAGCTATTGTCGCCCATTACCATTGGATGGTCTATTATTCCTTCTCCTCCTTTTCTCCCCTCTTCCCTTACCTTTATCTTCGCTTCCATTTCACGCATTTTCCGCTCCTTTAACCTCTCTATCTCCAGATCACGAGTTATCCCGCCCTTTTCTTCCATAAGTCATGTCACCTTCTATGTGATTTGTCCATTCAATAAAGTTATGAAATCTTAATAGATTTAAATATGCACCCTCAAAACTTAAAACCTTTTCCCTTTTCACCGTTCTATTGCGCTGTTTGATGATTACATGGCTACAGAACTTGCGGCACTACATGGCATAACCCAACCGTTATAAGCTCTAAAAATAGATGTACCGTATTGTGGTTGCCTCTAAACGGTCATCACCCTCGTTATGAGTGGCATACCGCAGGGACCGTGCAATACGGCTTGGTATTGTAGCCCTTCATTTGCCATAGTAATCATCCTCCGCGCATTCTGCGATGTCATACTACTCTTCGAAAAGGGCGGTTATATATTCGCATTTTTAATATTTAAAGATAGCAGTATAACGTACATGAAAGTTTCTGGTATCTTTCACTCCTCTGCCGCTGCGTTTCGTTTAGCAATTGGCGCAGAAAAAGCTTTCTCCACCGAAGGGCGGTGAATGGCATTGTAGGAGCAGAAGGGGATTATACGTCCATCTGGTGTGGCATAATGAATACCGCACCGTTTAACACGTTCCAAATCGAAATTATAAGCATCCTGGAAGTGCATTGCACCGATAAAAAGCGTTTTGCGATGGAACTCAGCAAGAGCATCACGATTACCCTTCTCTAATATATCAGTAAGAGAGGAGAAGTTTTTATTGAATGTCTTAGGCGCTTTCTCCCGATCTATAAACTTCCCGCCGGACGTTACCAGCTTTGCCATCGTCTTCAATTTACCCATCCTCGATTTCTTTATCTCTTTCGCACCCTCCTCCAGGAACTCCATCAGCCCTTCTACATCCACGAATTCCGTTATCGGTATGTACTTACCGTCCTCAATAAACACATACGTTGCGGCACCGCAGTGCGGATGTACGGTAAACTCCAACTGAGGTTTTCCTTTCCATGCCTCCACGAAATAAGAGAAGGGGACGACAAAAGGCACGGGATAGAAACTTTCACGTGGTATTTCGCCGTCCGTCTGTTCCTCTAAGAGCTTTATGAAATCAGGAATTGTTATCCTCCCTTGTTTCCTTTCCGACTCGTCTATTCTACCTTCAAAGGAGATAGGCTGCACATTCACGCCCCTTACCACATCCAGGTTCTTTACCGCAAACTTTACTATATCGCCTATTTGATGCTCGTTCACGCCTTTCATTAGCGTGGGCACAAGCACAACACTATGTAAGCCGCCTCGACGGCAGTTCTCAATCGCTTTTATTTTCGTCTTTAACGCTGGTATACCACGTAAAACCCTATACGGCTCGTCCGTCACACCATCAAATTGTAAATACACGGTATGCAAGCCCGCTTCCTTTAGATCACGACAGAACTGCTCGCTCTTCGCAAGTGCTATTCCATTTGTAGCAACCTGAACATGAGGGAATCCAATTTTACGTGCCATCTTTATTATATCTGTAATACCTTCTCTTATCGTTGGCTCTCCACCTGCAAATTGAACTGCGGGGCAGGGCGGGACCTCACTCCTGAGTAGTTTCATCATCTCTTCCAACTGCTTCATCGTCGGCTCGTAGACATAACCAGCAACAGCGGCATTTGCAAAACAGGTAGGGCATCGCTGGTTGCACCTGTTTGTCAGGTCTATAATCGCGAGCATTGTTGAACTCTTATGCTCCGGGCACAGCCCACAATCAAACGGGCAGCCCTGTTCTGTCTCTGTTAGCCTAATTCCTGCTTTGCCCTCGTACTGCCAGTTTGCGAATTTGTGATATAGCTCGGCATCTGACCAGTACGTGTCCTCGAATTCGCCATGCTCTTTACACTTCTTCTTTATCAGTATTTTGCCATTGGATTCATATACTTCCGCATCTATCACTTTTAAACACTGCGGGCACAGTGATTTCGTTCTCATCTTCCACTCGTTCATTTGTTATCTATATCCTTGTACATATCATCAACAGTTCTAATAAAAGAGGGTGTATATTTGTATATATAAAGTTAGGTGATGTATCTCGTAGCTATCTTAAATGGAGCAGGGTATAATACATGTATGGTGACCAAACAATGAACGATAAGTTAACCGCCACAGAAACCGTAGAAGGGATAAAAACAGGAGATATATCGTGTGAGGACTTATTATCTAAAATCTATGAGCGAATAACGCGAAGCAAACTGAATTGCTTTATCACGTTAAACAAGGAAGATGCTCTTGAACAAGCGATAGAAGTGGATAAACACAGAACAGAGGAACAGTACAGCCGAAAGAAACTGCTCGGCGTGCCCATAGCCATTAAAGACAGCATATCAACGAAAGGCATTCAAACCACCTGCGCATCGAATATTCTTACGGGTTATGTCCCACCTTACGATGCCACGGTAATAGAGGCACTGAAACGAGAAGGTGCGATAATATTAGGAAAGACGAACATGGACGAGTTTTGTATGGGTACATCAACAGAAACGAGTTATTACGGAGCAACGAAAAACCCGTACGACCTCCACAGAGTGCCTGGCGGGTCTTCCGGTGGCAGCGCAGCGGCAGTAGCTGCGGATGAGGCTGTTCTCGCTATCGGGTCCGATACCGGTGGCTCTATCCGCTGTCCCGCTTCGTTCTGTGGCATCGTGGGATTGAAACCCACTTATGGTCTCGTCTCACGGTACGGACTCATTGCGTATGCGAACTCACTGGAACAAATAGGACCAATGGCAGCGAGTGTAACCGATACTGCACTACTCTTAGAAATATTATCGGCAAAGGATGAACGAGACAGTACGCAAGTAAAGCTAAATAATAACGCATCTACGAACTACTGCTGCCACTGGATAAGTGACAACGATGAAACAGGGGGCATAACGGGTATGAAGATAGGGGTTCCGAAGGAGTTCATCGAGGGCGTTTCGCCCGAAGTAGAAAAACTCGTTTGGGATGCAATACAGAAATACGAGGGTTTAGGAGCTACATACGAGCAAATAAGCATGCGGAACATGAAATATGCTCTCGCTTCCTATTACATCATTGCGATGTCCGAGGCGTCATCGAATCTTGCACGGTTTGATGGGTTACGTTACGGACTCAGAACGGAAAAGGATGAAGACTGGCACACTACATTTTCGCAGATACGGAGTAAAGGGTTTGGAGAAGAGGTGAAGCGACGGATTATTCTCGGTACCTATGCACTTTCGGCAGGTTACTACGGTAAATATTATTTGAAGGCGTTAAAAGTACGTACATTGATAAAGCGTGAATTCGATACTGCTTTGAAGAAGTATGATATGTTAGCGATGCCGACAATGCCGTTTGTTGCTTTTGAACTGGGAGAGCGAATAAAAGACCCGCTTTCGCTTTATCTCGCGGATGTTAATACGGTACCCATTAATTTGGCTGGTGTTCCTTCTATATCCATTCCGTGCGGGTTCTCCAATGGGTTGCCCGTAGGTTTGCAGCTTGTGGGTACGCATTTTGATGAGGATAGGATATTGAAGGCAGCTTTTGATTACGAACGGGAATCGGGAATCTGATATTTCTGGATTGGATTCTCTAAGCTCGTTTCACCACCAGTGTCAAATTCAAGTCATTATCCACTATCTTCTCATATTTACCCATTATATGCGGCTTTATCTTATCCAAATCAGTTGTCCCTGATATTATCTCGCTAATCAACTCGCCATCCTTGAATACCCTCACCACGCCGTCACTCTCTGATACAACAATAGCCACGGCGTCCGTTTGTTCGGTAATAGACGCGGCAGCCATGTGCCTGGTGCCAAATCCCATTGGAAGGTTTATGTTCTGCGAATTCGCTTCTATGTACCTCGCTGCCGATAGAACATACCCCTCGGCACTGATGACAAATGCACCGTCCAGTTTCGATAGTTCGTTTATAGTGCCCTGTACATTTGCATCCTTTATGTCCTTCTGCTCCTTTGGATAGTTCGCAAGTGGATCCAGGATTAAAGGTGTTGATTTATTCAATACCGCCTCCTCGTCACTGACAACAAATAGTGCGCCTGTCCCCCCTCGTTCCGCAGTTCGTCTCGATATTGTCATCGCTATTTCCAGCACTGTCTCTAACACTTCGGGATTACATTTAGTCCTCTCTTTACAGATTACAGCCGCCATTTTCATTGCCATATACTAAGAATATAAGTTCTCATTTGCTATAAATTCATATAGGATAGCAAGGAATGGTAACGCATGTTGAATCTCGTGGCACGACTAAGAAAAGGTTTGTAAGGGCATATTCGCCCTCGCACATAACTGGCTTCTTTATGATATGCGATAACAAGAACCCGTTGTATAAAGGTAGTACAGGCGCAGGAATCGTATTAGACGCGGGTTGCGTCTCTGAAGTTTCCCTCAATAGCGCAAGAACAGAGCTCAGAATAAACGGTATAGAGGAAGAGGCGGGTACCACTAAATACGTTGTTGATAGTATGATAGAAAAGTGCGAGCACAGAGTAAATGTCACGGTATCAACGAATTTTAAAATTCCGGTAGGCTGCGGCTTTGGAGCAAGCGGTGCAGGCGCACTCAGCACTGCTCTCGCACTAAATGAGCTCTTGTCGCTTAATATGACGTTAAACCAGGTAGCGCAAATAGCTCATATCGCAGAAGTGGAGAACAGTACCGGCTTAGGCGATGTGATTGCTGAGGTATACGGCGGTATAGTGATAAGAAGAAAGCCAGGACCTCCAGGAATTGGCATGATTGATAGGGTACCGGCTCTTTATACATCAGAGCAGAAAATAAGCTATGTTGTATTCGGAAAGAAAAGAACAAAAGCAGTTTTAGCCGATGGTTCCATGCACCGCAGTATAAACAAAGCAGGTAAGGCTGCATTGAAAGAGCTGATGAAGAACCCGGATTTGGATAATTTTATGCGTGTATCGAGAAATTTCTCATTAAGAAGCGGAGTGATAAGTGATAAGAGTCGGGATGCAATAGAGGCGGTGGATGCAGAGGGGAAGGTTGCCAGTGTAGCGATGTTGGGGGAAACGGTTTTTGTCTTTGGCGATAGTGAAGCGCTGAAAGAGTTCGGAGATGTAAAAGAGAGTAGAATATCGGCTGTGGGTGCAGGGAGAACACAATAGGTGCTAAAATGACTTTACAGCAACTTTTTGAGACCATATTTGATCTTTGTGGTAAGGTAAGGATTGAAGGTGATCAACGGAATGTTTATATAGCGAGAAATCCAAAACGAGAATATATTATGAGAAAGATAGAATCGGCACTCGATGTCATTGATCGTATGGGCATAAAAGATGCAACTGGATTCGTGTATGATTATTTGTTTGCAGACCAGGCATCGGTGAGGAGACCCTGCTCTCGCTCGCAATATCGGATATTTCGCTAATCCTTTTAAGACCCGACAACCTGGATTACCGGGGGACAAGCGTGACTTTGTAAGTTTGCAAGCGATTGGAAGCGCCAAATCTGTTCCTGGTCATAAATAAAGTGTTCCCGACATACGATTTTGAAAATGTGAAGCGGGATGTTGAAAATGTGTACAAATGCGAAGTTGCTGGCGTTCTTCCGCTGTCTGAGGACCTGGTGGAGACGGGAAGCAGTGAGGTTTTTTATCTCAATCACAGGGAGCATATCTTTTCGGTGGGAATCGAAGGAATCGCAAACAGTATTCTCTCATCTCGGTTTGGTCAGGTTTCCTGGCTTGATCAGGTCTGATTGAAGCATGAAGCCAAAAATCAGAATAAGGACTAAGGGAACTTGAGATTGAGCGGCTGGAGAAATACAGCAGGAATTTGGATCGGAAAGTAAAGCTGCTTGAGATTAAGATAGACCGTGAGAAGACGAAGAAAGCGGTTTCTAAGATAACAGAGACCGAATACTTTAAAACGTTAAGGGAAGAGGCGATGGATATTAGAGAGAAGAGGAGAAAGGTATAAAAGTTCTCCTCTTATCTTAAGTGAAGATAGCTACTACTATGGCTGTGTTTGCTAAGATAGCCCCAGTTGAAGGTGCTACACTCATGAAAAACAACATACTGCTCATATTAGTAATATTATTTTGCTAAAATCTTTCTTGTCTTACAGAAGAAACTGATAAGAGGAATGATAGTTTTAAATAGAGATAGACTAAGTCCCAGTTCTAAATCTGCATCCATCTGCTCCTCATCAAATGAGGGTTCAATTTCGAGGCTGGTTTCAGGCAGAAATGCCTTCGCTATACCACTGCCTGCATATAGAAAACCAATCAGCATGCCCGCCTGGGATGGGTCAGATAGCCCTACCTTCACCCTGCCCCCTAATCTCTTTATGGATAGGCTTTTGGTGAGTGATACAACTAATTCCTTCCCAGCAGCATAGAGTTCATTTGCGTTCCATATAATCTTCTTCCAATCAGTGTGCTTCTCCTCTTTCGGCCTCTCTGCTCTCTTCTCAAGGGGTCTCCTGAGAAAGGTGATGCCTAAGACTCGTAATCGAAATTCCCTCATATCGGGGCTAAAGTCTATGCGTCCCGAAACAGCGCCCTTTAAGAATCCAAAGGACATCCCTACTTCTGCCAGGGGTCATTCTTTAAAGAGCCTGAGCGAGATGTCAATGGGTATTAGAAGCGCAGCAGCTATTAAGACTACTATACTCTAAAATCCAAAGTAGTTTCCTCACATAAATAGCTTAGTCCTATTTTCCATTAAAAATTGCGGAAGGCATACTCAATACGAAACATAAAGTATATAAATCTAATCCACTTTAGCCATAGTATGATAGTAAAACACATCAACGAAAAAGCCCGCGCACTATCCGGCTCAGGGGGGGA
>Ga0190285_1000104_pt1 | contig 17604 bp, 21 predicted proteins | sample 48691823_MG_FD_163429 | JGI IMG/M metagenome (GOLD analysis project Ga0190285, IMG submission 163429) | Hydrothermal vent microbial mat bacterial communities from Southern Trench, Guaymas Basin, Mexico - 4869-18-2-3_MG | ecosystem: Environmental > Aquatic > Marine > Hydrothermal vents >...
AAAAAAAAGTGGAGGGATTTAAGATGGGGATAAGAAATAAGATATTGATGTGTGTTGCGCTCTTCGGTATTTTGTTTTTATTGTTTACCGGGAGCGCGAGTGCAGCGGTGGACTTCCCCGCGGATGAAGCGGGGATAAGTGCTTATGTGAAAGCGAAAGAGAGTATAAATCTGAACAGTGTGAAACCTGTTTTTGAAACGATCGAGCGTAAGACTGACGACTACATCATAGGAACGGTTTTAATGGATTACCATGCAGAGGAAGAGTATCCGCATGTGTATGTCAGCACTGACGGATGGGTAGTTGCGTACTATCCAAACGATAGGTCATCGGGATGGCTATTGCCATGGTATTATTATACTGGTGGACCAATATCAACTACCACGCTACGAAAAGCGGTAGGGAAAGTATGCACCCAGATAGGAGGGACTACAACCGGTCTAAAATATTATGATTTCAGATATCCGGACGCTACGAAGATGATGATTATCGTGGAATCAACGACTGGAACTAACTTCTTCAAAGTTACAATACCTACCAATTTTACGACTTACAGGGTGGATTGGTCGCATTATGCAAGTGTTGCAGGTGGATACTACCCAGGCAACAGCAAAGCCAATCTTGACGGAGTTCAATTTAGTAGTTTTGGTGGGGGTGCAAATTGGGAATATGGCTCCTTTTTGGGGCAGTTCGAAAATGGAATAGAGCACAAAATAGACATATCAGCTTATAAGGGTACCGGTCGTGTTGGCTTGGTGTTGGAGTATGAAGAATAAAATTTTATTTTTCCTTATTTTTGGCATTCTTGTACTGTGCCCGCAGATAGCACTTGCTGACGAGATAATCGTTGAAGATGCAGATGCTGTCTGGGATCTGACATTAGATAACGCTACCGATGCACCGACAGCGCCCGGCAATGAAACAATAGCTGAAGAAGCTATTACTGCTTATAACTTAACCTTGGATAATGCCACCAATGCGCCAATAATGCTTGGTGATGAGATAATAGTTGTGGATGCCGATACTGTTTGGAATCTGACGTTAGATAATGCTACTTCCATCGGCAGGCTTGTAGGCGAGCCAGGCGTTATGGTTGCCAAGTATGCGGATACCCTGACGTATTACCTGCTGGAAAATGCAACGGACGTAGGTAGGCTTGTGGGCGAACCGGACGTTATAGTCACAAAATATGCCGACACCTTCACGTATCACCTGCTGGAAAATGCAACGGACGTAGGTAGGCTTGTGGGCGAACCGGACGTTATGGTTACAAAATATGCAGACACATTCTCATATTACCCATTGGAGAATGCTACCGAGGTTCACCATCTCATTGGCGAACCCGGCGTCATGGTCACCAGGTATGCAGACACCTTTTCGTATTCGGATTTGATGAGCCCGCCTTTTGACTTCACGAAACCTGTGATATCCGATGTCTCAGTAACGAACATCAAATTAACTTCAGCAACCGTAAATTGGGTCACAGATGAGGTCGCTGACAGCATGGTCAAATATGGAATAGAATCAGGAAACTACACACTGCAAAAATACGACTCAGCAAATATCACCTCACATAGTGTGAATCTCATAGGACTCCTCCCCAATACAACTTATTATTTCGTTGTGAACAGCACGGATTTGAACAGGAATTCAAATGAAAGCGCAGAATATAATTTCACCACGCATATAAGCGAAGACGAAACACCGCCATACACATCTGGGCATGAGCCTGCAAAAGGCGCTGTGAATGTCCCTGTTGATACGAACATAACTGTTCATGTCTTGGATGCTGAGTCCGGTGTTAATTTGAGCACGATAGTGATGACAGTTGAAGGTGTTGTTGTAACTCCTGTTATTACAGGGACTCCTGCTGATTACACAGTCACCTACGACCCACCGGTTAACTTCGGTTACGGGCAAGTAGTGGATGTAACCGTTGACGCTTCTGACATCGCGGGGAATATGATGCCTCAAGATGCATACTCATTTACTACAACCACAATGGGACCACAATACTTTGATACCGGCGAAGGCACGTATCCAAGCATAATGGGAACGCATAAAGGCGAAATCAAACCATCGGATAACATCACTGTCAATAAAATGTATACTTATCCCTGCCCGGGCACAGGCGGGCATACAAAATCTATCGAACTATATGAAACTGAAACCGGCAAACTGATAGCAAATGGCACCTGGAAGGGATACAAAAGCGACTGGCATAACATAACAATCCACAATGTAACTGGTGCTCCTTACGTCATACTATTAAAAGGACATGAATACAACTACACCATACGCACAGGCTCGTATCCGCAGATAATTCATGAACATGAATACGACAAGGCAACAGGAGGAACGATTACTTGCGATAAATTCATTGACGCTAATGGGAGGATTTATTATGACTGGATTCCCGCCATTAAGTTGTTTCTTTAGTAAAGGTTCCTTTTCTTAAACGCGGGCTTTTACTGCGATAGCCACCCCACACTCAGGACATTTATTTCCCCCCGTTACGCGATAACTAACTACGTCAAATCCATAGCGCTTGATTAACAGCGCACCGCAGCTCGGGCAATAAGTATTCTCATAAGGATGACCGGGGACATTGCCGAGGTAAACATAATTCAAACCCTCTTCCTTCCCTATTCCCAATGCTCGTTCCAGTATCTCAACAGGTGTTCTTCCTTTATAAAGACCGAAATCAAGCGCCATGTAAGCCGGATAATACTGTGATGGTAGTAGAACTCTTTTTCTGAATATTAAATTGCTGCGCGGTGGCGTAAAATATGGAAAGAATATATGGACGGAGAAAGCATTGTCAAAACTCTCGGAGAACGACCTGAATGTAAGGGGTCTAGTTAATGTCTACTGGAGTCTGAAGAAGGAAGAGAAGGAGGTGCTGAATAGGATAAAGAAGATCGCAAGAAACATGAAAAAGACGACCCTGCTGATTGGGGCCCTTTAACCACTTACCAAATTGCGCTTCGAGCACCGAGGAATGTTTGTGGATTAAGCCCTTACCTTACAGAAAAAGATATAAAGAAGGAGGATATATATAAACAGGTAGCACACATATAGCAAAAAGGGAAGAGAATTCTAAGGAATGTTATCGGATGTAATGCGAAGGCATATTTTATTGTATATCAACAGTTTGTGTCATTTATATTTATTCATGCAGCATTTCTTATACTTTAAACCGCTGCCGCATGGACAGGGATCGTTGCGACCTATCTTTCGTTTTACAATACTTTTACCTGATTCTGTTTCCACAATAACATGCTTGCTGGTTTTGTTACGGGTCATGAGGTTCCTAAAATGGATTTCTTTTACATCAAAATATTCCGGATCAAATTCCCCACCAATCCATTCCAACATTTGTTCGTGCTCTGGGTGATTGGGATCTTCTATAATTTCTAAAAAATTCTTATACCCCCAGACCCCTCCGCAATCTTCAGGAGGGCATGCTCTTTTTCCTGTGATACAGAGTGGATAAGCAATATCTTTTTCCCTGGGCAGAATTTTTTCCAGTTCCACTGTATGTTCCCAGTTGTCACCAAAATCATAGAGATACCGGAATTTTTGCTTTTCCTCTTTTATAAATTCGCTTAACCTTGTTTTGCCAGTAGATGCAGTTCTTGGTTCGGATTGAAAAGCCTTCCACATAGCATCGATACAAAAGCCTTCTTCATCGGCTTCTATACGAGCATCACCAATTTTGAACTCATATAAGTGGTAGTCATCCCAGCCCATTGCATCCTGAATGGCGGTATGCAGATCCCGAAATGAGTAGGTTTCTGGCACCTGTATTCGCCGCCATATCGGTGGTCTGACATCTTCCAAGGTTATTTTAAACTGGTATATTTGATTAAATTCCTTTTTCATTTTTTAGTATAGATTTGATATAATAAAGAGATAGTATATAAATGTATGGTTACTTGCGGCTTCATCCCAAAAGTTGTCGCTGTCTGTCTTTTCATGACGATATTCCCTGGACGGACCTATGTTTTCTTTTATTCTACTCTGTCACAATGGTTCTCTTTCGCTTCTTCTATTTTCGTCTCGTCAAATTTGTTAATTCATTCCTGTTAGCGCGGCTAAGCAACCCTGCGAATATCTTTGGGTATGCGTAAAGCTAAGAACGAGGGATGCGGATGTGTCCACAAGGTGAATGCCGCTGAGTTCGTGATGCACACACAGGCTTGTTTACGTGCGTATAGCCAATACGAGCATAATCAAGTCCCATTTCGCTCAACGTGGTGAATCTAAAAGCTAACCGCGTTAAGTTTAGACCATAAATGGCGACATGGCTGTGCACATCTATACCACCTGGCATTACTGTTTTAGCCCTGGCATCTATTACCTCTTCGGGTTTTGTTTCGTCCACGATCCGGCCATCAGCAACGAAAATATCCATCTGCTCGCCTTCCATTCCGTTTGCTGGGTCGTAAACCGTGCCGTTTCTTATCTGTAATTTCATTATAATAAGAATAAATAGCATGGAAGCAGAAATTACTTCCCACGTCTCAATTTGTATATTCTCATCATCCTATTGTCAAACACTTTTTCAAATCCTTCCACTTCGTCGCCGTAAAACATTTTTATTCCAAATGTCTCTCTCTTTATAAATGTCCTGTTTTCTATTTCCTGTGGTGTTACTTTAGTGGCGATATAATCATCAGGGTTTTTGCCTGCCGCCAGGACCATTGCTTTGAATTTATAAACATCACCGGGATAGTTAACTAATACGTACTTAGCGTTATATTCACGCGCTATCTCTATCGCGTCCATCTCGCTTTCTGCTGCGAAGAAATTAGCTACTTCTTTTACCTTATCCCCTGACTCAAACGGGTACCAGAGCGCATACTTAATCCAGCTCCATGAATGCTTATGCCTGCTCTCAATAGTATCCCTGATATTTCTGGATGCACTTGTGATCACCACGTTTCTATGACTTTGCTTTTCTATATTACCTGCATAGTCCCACCATGCCAGAACCGTAGCATCTACTTCGGTGTTATTAGCCAGCCATTTGTAGCCCTCTTCTACTCCTGATTCGCTGATATGCGGTTTAAAAGGGTGTAAATTATTTAACTCTATCTGTGTCCCTGCGGTTCTTAGCGAGAACAAAATACGATCAAATATCTGCCGTTCTGCAAAAGCCACTATAAAGATTATAGTCAAGAACGCGAAAATCGTAACTAAGCTGATATACCAGGGACCACCCCATAACTCAGGATTATTTTGCGGTAATAGTTCCGGGCCAATGCTCATGGTTCCACCTCCACGTATATATTGGTTTTATTATATATAAGGTTTTTGGGGACTCTTTTTAGAACTGATAAAACTATCTTTTAGATTGCGGGTTAAAGGAAAGAAAGAACATAGCAATTGCTATTCAAAGTCCGATAATGCCGAACAAGCCCGGCAACGCACACAACCCGCTTTGTTCTTACGCCAGCTCATTCCTGTATCATGCAGTATCTCCGCTACTTCTTTATATATGTAGCGCATCCTATCGGGGCTGGGAGGTCTTTTTGCCTCAAGCATTGAACCCGGTATAGGGCGCAGCGGCACTATGAACGGATAGACACCGAGTTCTGCCAATATCCGGCTGCCTTCTATTATGGATTCGTCTGTTTCCCCTATTCCGGCAATCACATAACTGCTTACTTGCGTATCACCGAAAATAGCCACGCTTCGTTTCCATGCTTCTGTATAACGCGCAAAAGGTATATCAGCCTTGCACGGCGCGATCTCTTTCAATACCGCGCGGTCAAAGCTCTCTACATGTATTCCTACTGTATCTACTGCACCATAGAGATTGTCTATTGTGCTTAACTCCTCTGGCGGTTCGAATTGAGCATGGATGGGCAAGCCCGTTGCTTCTTTTATCGCATGCGCTGTTTCCAGAAGATGATTTATACCCTTGTCGGGTGTAGGCGTTGTACCTGTGGTCAGTGTAACATGCGTTACATGGTCCAGCCTCTTCGCAGCGACTGCCACTTCAGCAAGCTGCTCTGGCTTCTTCTTCGCTATCGTTGCGCCATTTCTCAGTGAGAGCTCTATTGTACAGAATTTGCACCTGTTGGGCGTGTTCCAGTACACACAGGTCTGTATCGTGGTCGTAGCCAAACAATCCGCGCCATGTAGAAGTGCGATTTTATAATACGGTATGCCCTCTTCCGTCTTTAAATCCTGAAATTTCGCTTGCACGAATTTCACTTCAGTTACCCGTTCGCCATTTTTGCTGATTACATATTTACCATCTTCTGCATCAACGCTATAAGGTGACTGAGAAACGAACCAGCTCTGGGTTGGTACGTTTGCTACCGTGCCACCAAATAGGAACATACCCCCGGCGGCTGGTCCCGCTCCTGCTCTCCTGCCTTTATCCATGCCTGGTACCCGGGCACCCAAACATAACAAATCCAGTTTCAGGTCTTTCGCATGCAATTTTGCGTTCATATTTCTAAAGTTCTCACATACAGGTCATACCTTCCGCTTGTTTTTACCCTCCTTTCTCGGTCGAAAAGAGAGAGGAAAGGAGAAAAGGCTTTTTAATATACCGGCGTAATGCCGATAGCCTTTTCCGCTGCATCTATGGTCACATCAATCAGCAAAGACAGCGAAGGGTCATAGCATCGCTCCATAGTCCTTATCTCCTCTGCGGTCATACCGGCACGTATAGCAACTCCTAACTCGTTTACACGTTCCGCAACCGTAGCTTCACCGACCATTTGCGCGCCTATCAATTTCCTGGTATACGCATCGAAGATCAATTTCAGTGTGAGAGGCGTCGCACCGGGGAAGTATCTTGCCTTTACGAGTTTCGTTGCCTTACCACTTATTGTTTTTATCCCTGCGCGGTTCGCAGCTTCAGATGTAACGCCTACTGAACCTATCACGACACCTCCGACATCCGCTACCGTTGGACCAAAGCAATATTCGCAGGGGGAATATAAACCTGGTTGTTCACCAATGTCGCTAAGTATGTTATCAGCTATAACCATAGCTTGAGTGACAGCAGTAGATGCAAGTTGATTCAGTCTTGGACGATGCGTGATGGCGTCTACAACTTCTGTACAGTCACCAACTGCATATACATTAGTTATATGCCCTCTTCCTCTTTTCACGTGCATTGCTCTATCCGTGACTATTCCTCCACTTTCCCCTATATCCACACCCGCTTTCCATGCGAGGTCTATCTCAGGGATCATCCATTTGCCAATTATAACAATATCTGCAGGAATCTCCTCTTTCTCCACTTCCTTTTCTCCTATTACCACAGATTTCGCCCATCCCTCATGTCCTTTTATGGCGGTTATCTCTCTTCTATCAAGAATGAATCTTATGCCATCTTTCTCCATCCGTTCTTTGACCAGATCGCCCATATCAGGGTCTAAGCTGGAAGGCAGCAAAGAAGGTGGTCCACCATGAACCGTTATCTCCAAGCCTCGCGTTGAGAAAGCGGCTGCCGCTTGCAATCCTATAATTCCACGCCCGCGAATATAAGCTTCTTTCACTCCTTCCTTATTCAAAGCAGCTTCTATCTTTTCCGCATCTCCTTCGTCATTAAAAGTGTAAACACCTTCGAGTTCCGTTTCTTTTACGAATTGCTTTCTCCCAGTCGCGATAACGAGATAATCGTATTTTAGCTCCTCTCCTGTTTTAAGTGCCACACTATTCGCCTCTAAATTTAGTTTCGTTACTTCTGTCTCGGTTCTGAAATCAACGCCCTGGTCAAGGAAGAACTGCGGCTTGTTTATCTCTGTTCTTTCTATCTCATACCAGCCACGCAAAGCAAAAGGCAGTCCGCAAGTAGATACCCAGCCACTTTTCTCTCGCTTTAATACCGTGAACTCCATCGCCTCTTCCACTACGTCCTTCCTTGCAAGCAGGTTCCTTAACACGTATATCCCGGCTATGCCACCACCAACAATAACAACCTTTTTTGCCATCTTTCTTGCTCCTTCTCCCACTCTTCACTATTTGATAATAAATTTAGAGGGCAAAGGCATAAATAATTAGCGGTTTTTCTCCCTCTCTCAAAATCACTATCAGGGTGAGGTAACCTCTGTGTAAGTACCATAAATCACAACCACAGCTATGATATAAGGTGTAATACGCTTACGTTACCCAGTGTCCCGAGCATACTCGCAACTACGAGTAAAGCACCAAGTAAAAGTATTATGCCAAGCGTTAACGGATCCATCATAGCATCTTATATCAGCCTTCACCAAAGAATCTACGCATCATGGGATACATCTCCATCATCTGTTCAGATGCTATATCCTCATAGAGCCGGTATGCGATACTAACCGCCAGAAGTACCCCTGTTCCTGATGCCTGCCCTACTGTGCCGAACATATTCGCACCAACACAGAGCACACCCAGGATAGCACCACCCATTAACGCTATTCGCGGTATGTAACCCTCCATCAATCGCTCTATCGTTGCAGGACCTCTCCGGTGCCCTGGTATTTGAAGCCCTGAGCTATGTATTTGTGATGCTACATCTTTGGGTCCCATGCCAGTAGTATTAATCCAGAAAAGCGCGAATATCGCACCACCTACAACCATAAACGTAAGGTCAATACCGAGCCTCGTAGCTATTTGCCAGCCTGCAATGTTTGGATAAGCGCTATGCACGAGTGATGGAAACCAATCCCAGGGGCTATAAACAGGATCGAGATAATACACCAAACCAGATACTGCTGATCCCGCTTTATCGTAGGTTCCGAATATTGTAATTCCCTTAGACCAAAACAACCTGCCAAAACCCTGTATACTCGCCTGTAATGCCCTTACAAGAATCATCGGCAGTACGCTTGCGTATAACAGCTTAATCGGAAAACGGCCGCGAGCGCCTCGTGCCATTGAATGTGCCAACGGTATCTCTAAACGAGTGCTCTCAAGGTACACAACGACAAAAAAGACCGCTATGGTTGATATTAGCGCAATTATGTGATGCTGGAACAGAAAACTTATCCCTCCTTCTAATATCTCGTACGTTTCTACATGCAATGCCGAACCGGGCCATAGTAACTGTATCCATCTTGGAATTATTCCTACTGCCAATCCGCTCTGGTCTGGTACCCAGTTAATGAGTCCGGTGATTATCTGCTGCGAAACGCCGGCGAGGATGAACAACGAAATACCTGACCCTATACCCCATTTTGAGACCACCTCATCCATGAAATATATAAGCATCCCGCCGATGAAGACCTGAATGAAAAGTATGAGCGCGATGAGCTGCAATGATACACCGAGCTGAGATGCTATCGCCGGGTCCGGCTTATAAAAGCCCACGACATAAGTCATACTAATGAAAGCAGAGAAGACAACAACGAGCATTTTCTGCAGGTTCTGATAAAACGCCTGGTCGTGTGGGTCGCTCAAGTTCAGTTGTATTATTCCCGCACCGACCAGAAGCTGTAAAACGATAGAAGCATCAACGATTGGCATGATACCGAGAGCGGTAAGCGAGAACCGCTCGCCTGCGAAGATTGCACGCCAGCGACCGAACATGTCCAGTGAATCAGGACCTAATCCGAAGAGAGGAACATTGCCGAGTGCAAAGAAGAGCACGAGAATGCCAATTGTCCATGCTAACTTCGACTTGAAGTGGACGTGCCAGCTCGGACGCTCCACCATGGGGAACTTATTTAAAATCTGTGTAAATGCACCCTTTAGACCTATTGCTTCCATTTAAGCTAATTCACACTCCAGCTTCTACCGTGCCACCTGCATTTTCTATCTTAGCCTTCGCTATTTGTGATATTTCATTCGCTTTGAGCATCAACTTCTTCGTTATTTTCCCCTTGCCCAGGACCTTTTGTATGCCGAGCAGGGTAGTATCAAGAAAAACACCATCAGCTCTCTCTTCCGCTTTGCCCTTCTCTATCAGCCCGTCCAGCATGTTCTCCAGCTCACCTACGTTTATCGCTATTTTAGCAGTTGCATGTTCGCGTGAAGAAGCACACTTATTGTTCCCCTTCGTTATGCCCCGCTTCAGAGACCAAACAAAGTGGTGTCCGTATGCACCTGCTCTACCCGAACCACCCTTGCTGCCTTTGCCCCTCCTCTTCTTAGCGGAACCGCCACCGCAAGTCCTTGTTCCTCTTATCCTCTTCACCCTTTTCTTCATCTCTATTCCCCTTCTCTCGGCAAGATATAACCTAATATATTATATACCTTACTTTATTACACACAATAGTAGAAAGCATGATTTACTTATTATAAAAAGTCGGGAGTGAAAAAAAGGATGGCAAAGTTGGATATAAAGGTAGAGAATGTGGTAGCGAATGCAAGGATTGCTGATGAATTAGACCTGCGATATATTGAATCGAAATTAGAAGAGGCGGTATTCACGAAGAAGAAGTTCCCCGGATTAGTATACAGGACGCACGATCCGAAATCCGCTTTCCTTATCTTTAGATCAGGGAAAGTGGTGTGCACAGGGTCAAAGACAGAAGAAGGCGTACGAACGGTGATAGATAAGCTGTCCGCCGACCTTAGAGGCATAGGGCTGGAAGTGGATGAGCACCCGGATTTTAAAGTGCAGAATATCGTTGCTTCTGCTAGTGTAGGCAAAGAGCTAAATCTTGGGGCAATTGTCATCGGGCTGGAGCTTGAGGGTATGGAGTATGAGCCGGAGGTCTTCCCGGGTTTAGTGTATAGAATAGAGGATCCAAAGAGTGCCATACTGATATTCAGCTCAGGACGATTGGTAATAACAGGTGGAAAGACAGTAGAGGACTGTGAGAGCTCCGTGAATGTCTTATTGGAGAAATTAAAGAGTTTAGGACTGATTTAAAGTAATAAGAACCGCCAGAGTAGGGGCACTGTATATGTCAACGTTTGAGCCGAAGATAGTGGCTTTTTGTTGTAATTGGTGTTCATACGCAGGTGCGGACCTCGCGGGTGTATCCCGCTATCAGTATCCTGCTTCAGTGCGCATATTAAGGGTAATGTGCTCGGGTAGAGTAGACCCTGTTTTCATATTCGATGCGTTCAAACACGGTGCTGACGGTGTCATTGTTACTGGCTGCCATCCCGGGGAATGCCATTATGTCACTGGCAACCAGAACGCAGAGCGACGGATAGAAGATACGATGAAGGCATTAGACTACCTGGGACTTGGCGCTGCGAGACTCCGGTTAGAATGGATTTCAGCATCCGAGGGGCAGCGGTTTGCTGATGTGATGCAGGAATTTACGAAAGAGATAAAGGATTTGGGGCCTTCGCCGTTAAAGAAGAGGAAGACTGAAGCGGAATGAGTGAAGGGGAAGTCAGGGTGACAAGAAATGCACTGATCATAGGTGCAGGTGTTGCGGGAATGCAAGCGGCGATGGACCTCGCGGACATGGGATTTTACGTGTATTTAGTAGAGAAAGAGCCATCAATTGGTGGTAGGCTGGCACGTTTTGAGAAGCTATTTCCTACGAGCGAGTGTGCTATTAGTCTCTTAGAACCAAAGCTGGAAGAAGTAGAAAGTAGCGGAAAAATAGAGATACTATCGTATGCGGAAGTAGAAGAAGTGAAAGGATCCGCGGGCAATTTTGAAGCCACAATAGCGCATAAGCCCAGATACATAGATGCGGATAGATGCACCGGATGTGCACAGTGTATGGATGTTTGTCCCGTGGAAGTGCCATACGACTTCAACGAAGGTTTTGGTACACGGGGAGCGGTATATGTGCCTTTCCCTCATCCGCTACTCGCAGTAATAGATTTGGAAAATTGCTTGAGAACGGAAGGAGCAGAGTGTAATGCCTGTATAGATGCCTGTGATCAAGATGCGATTGATTTCTCGCAGCAGAAAAGGTACAGTAAGGTAAAAGCGGGTGTGATAATTCTCGCGTCCGGGTCCGCTACTTACGACCCCGAGCCGAGGAACGATTATGGCTACGGGATATTTGACAATGTAATAACAACGATGGAATTTGAGCGGCTTCTGAATGCTGACGGTCCAACAGGGGGTAAGGTTATAAGACCCTCTGATTGTAAAGAGCCCTTGCGAGTGGGATTCATCAATTGCGTTGGCTCTCGAGACATAAAGACGAACGTGTACTGCTCTGCGGGGGTTTGCTGCATGGTAAACATAAAAAATGCAATTCTATTGAAGGAGAAGATGCCAGAGGTCGCTTGTTACATATTCTATATTGATATACGAACGCCATTTCGGGGCTATGAGGAGTTTTTTAACCATGCAAGGGAGCAAGGCGTTAGATTCATACGTGGAAGACCTTCTGAAGTGCTTGAGACTGAGGAGGGCAATCTGGAGATAAGGGCAGAGGATACGTTGAAAGGCGTGGTAAGGACCATAGAAGTGGATTTAGCTGTTCTTGGCACTGGTATTGTGCCGCAACAGGATATGGCGAAATTGTCGGAGATGTTGAAGATTCCAATAGCGGAGGATGGTATGATTAGGGAATCGCATCAGAAACTGGGTCCTGTGGATACGGAGCGGGAAGGCGTGTTCATTGCAGGTGGTGTATCAGGACCGAAAGACATCGCTCTTGCTGTTACACAGGGCAGTGCTGCTGCGGCACGAGCAGCGAGATTGCTCTTTACCAAAAACTGATACCTCATTTAAACCCGCTTTCATTTCCGGGGAAGGTTGTGTAAACTATTAAGAAGACAAACAAATGCGTTGGAAGGTCACGCTAAAAGACTTTATGTTCATTTTGTATTATTTATATTATAGATGCGTGGAAGCGGGGTAGGGTAGTTAGGAGATCCCGTCGGGCTCATAACCCGGAGATCGGTGGTTCGAATCCACCCTCCGCTATCGCCTATTTAAATGTATTAACGGGAAAGGACTGATGATAATCAATTCCGATTTGCATATACACTCGAGCTACTCGGCTGCTACTTCACCTCGGATGGATTTACCCACGCTGGCTAAGGGAGCCGCGAGGAAAGGGATACAGTTACTTGGCACGGGCGATTGTTTACACCCCAAATGGCTGACCGGGATAAGGGAACTGCACGAAAAAGACGGTTTTTTCTACTTTAAGGAAGAAGGCACTAATTTCGTGCTCACCGTAGAGGTAGAGGATATTAAGAGAGTACATCACCTGCTCATATTGCCCTCTATCGCAAAGGCGGAGGAATTATACGAGTCTTTCATGAAGTATTCGACAGATATTGATTCTGATGGTAGACCTTCAGTGAGAATGAGCGGGGAGGAAATAGCGGAAGATGCAGAAGATGTGGAAGCACTTATTGGCCCTTGCCATGCGTTCACACCATGGACTGCTTTATACGCATATCACAATTCACTGAAGGACTGTTATGGAGACATGAGCGGATATATATCATTTGTGGAGTTAGGCTTGAGTGCAGATACGTCTTATGCAGATAAGATAAGTGAATTGCACAATCTCACGTTTCTGACTAATTCAGATGCACATTCACCGTATCCCATTCGGCTGGCGAGGGAGTTCAACCGTTTCCAGATGCAGGATATGACTTTTGAAGATTTGAAAGCGGCGATAGAGAGGAGGAAAGGCATGAAACCTGTGCTCAACATTGGCATGCCGCCGAAGGAGGGCAAGTATAACGAGAGTGCCTGTATAAGGTGCTATAAGCATTATTCGCTACGCGAGGCGATACTAAGGAAATGGCGATGTGAATGTAGAGGCATGATAAAGAAAGGAGTGCGAGATAGAGTAAATGAGCTTGCGGATTGCGATGGTGCACATCCAGAGCATAGACCTCCTTATCTGCACCTGATACCACTGGCTGAGATAATAGGATTGGCAGTGCAGAAGTCCGCAAGTTCAAAGACGGTAACAGGGATATGGGACTCGCTATTAGCCGAATTTGGCACCGAAGTTAACGTGCTGCTGGATACCTCGATAGCTGAGATCAGAGCCGTAGAGCTTGATGATCGTGTAGTAGAGGCGATAAGCGCATTCAGGACTGGTAAAATATCCGTTATTCCTGGTGGCGGTGGCAAATACGGTGTTATAGTGCTGAACCCAGAAGGAAGTGGAGAAGATGCGGGAGAAGAGGAGGAGATAGAAAGTAAGCAGCAGCTTTCTTTATTTGACTTTTGATGGCTACTTTAATCACGCACTCCACTACCGCCCGTATTCGCATTAGAATAACTCACCAGAGCGCGTACATGCCGCTCGCTAAAGAATTCGCGTGTAGATTCGGCGAGTGCCTTTGCCCTTTTCCCGCCTCTTACTATTGCATACGTTGCGGGACCAAAAGAGGACATGCCATGCCCTAACGCACGATCAGCGAAGAATAGAAACAGCTCTTTTATCAGGCTATGCTGAAGTTCTGTCTCTATCCGTTTGAACCCTATCCCCTGTAGCGTAGTTAAAGCGCCCGCGAAAGTATTTATGTCCCTTTCAAGCACAGAAGGCAGAATCTGCATAAGAACTATCCGGCTGATCTTCTCCACTTCTCCCTTCTCTATCGGGCAGTACCGTTTGAAAATTTCTATCTCGTCAGAACCATGCGCACCGCGCATCACATCAGGTATCGCGACGATAAAGAACCAATCTTCGGGGAGCGGATGCTGAAAGAGAACAGGTGGTGGAGCGACATTAGAGGCAGAAGAAGGCAAGAAGCTCGTTTTTATCTCCATTCCTTTCGTGCTCTCCGTCTTTCGAAATACGTGACCACCGTCTAAGATGAAACCACCATTCTCAAAAGCAGCCGTGCCGATACCGGAAGTGCCTCCTCTACCTACCAGTTTTGCCAGTTCCACAGCGCTATAGTTCCTGTTCTCCAGCACGCTAATCGCTTTTGCCACACACAACGACAATTGTGTCTTAGAGCCCAAACCGGCATGTGATGGTAATTTCTTTAATAGCTTCACATGGTAATTCGCAGTTAGCGCTGGTTCTATTCTGCTTCTTATCTGTTCCAATACAGGGATAACTGCTTCTGGATTCCCTTCTTCTTTATCAACTGCCGATACCTCTATCAGTAACGAGGGCTCATTCAATGCCACTCCTATCCCACCATCTACACGCCCAAGATCACCGTTCAGGTCTATAAGAGCGAAGTGGAGCCTGCTCGGCGAGGTTATAAAGACGCTCATATTATCAATTATGTGCACGATTTGACGTAGTAGAATAAAAAGCTGCGTTAAAGGTGTGCTGAGGTAGTTAAAGATGATATAAGATAAGAGGCGTAAAGTTTGAGAAATGCACATAGAAGAAGACCAGATAAGAACTGCGATAGCGATACTAAAAGAAGGCGGTACTGTGATTTATCCAACCGAAACGGTATATGGTCTGGGTGCGGATGCGCTATCAGAAGAAGCGATCAGGAGAGTATATATTATAAAGAAGAGAGACATATCTCTACCCATTTCCCTCGCTGTTTCCTCGTTTGAGATGTTGCATGAGGTTGCGTACATAGATAGGGAATACTTAGGACTACTAACCGAGTTGCTGCCGGGACCCATTACGGTATTGCTGCGTAAAAAGGATATAGTTCCGGACGTTTTAACTGCAGGGTCAGAGATTGTTGGCATACGGTACCCGGATAACGAACTCGCTACACGTATAATAAAAGAAGCAGGACCCATAACCGCGACAAGTGCTAATATATCGGGCAGAAAGCCACCCACACGTGTAGAAGAAGTAGAGATAAATGCAGATATTATTATAAATGGAGGTAAATGTGAATATAGTATGCCATCCACGGTGGTGGTGAAAGAAGCGAAGGGGATAAAAATATTACGAGAGGGAGCAGAATATGACAGAGTATTGCACGTCTTGCAGGGTAAAGCTGCTGGGAGAAGGTTACACGGTCTTTCCGTGCCCTAAATGTGGAAAGGTTGAGATAGGTAGATGCGCGAAATGCAGGAAGCAAAGTAACTTATACAGGTGTGAGGAATGTGGTTTTATAGGTCCATGAATAGGAGAATCATAAAATGAGATGGCAGGGCAGGTCAACGCGGAAATATACTGGGGGTAGACTTCACTATAACAGGAGGAAGAAGGCGTATGAGGCAGGGAGACCGGAGACGGATACAGTTATTGGAACGGAACGCAGAAAGAAGGTAAGAACAAGGGGTGGAAACGTGAAAGTCCGACTGTTACGATGTGAATTTGCAAATGTTTCGGATCCGAAAAGCGGCATAACGAAAAAGTCGAGGATCGTGACAGTGAAAAGTAATACCGCTAATACGTTCTTTGTCAGGCGGAATATAACAACCAAGGGCGCGGTTATAGAGACTGACCTCGGCGATGCCGTAGTTACAAGCAGACCAGGTCGTGATGGGATTGTGAATGCGAAGATGATTTGATTTTTAAACTTAGACGCTTCTCTTGTTGTAGAAGCGTTAGATCACCTCGTATGAGCTGGTAAGGCACGGAGAGGAGAAGTTTAGTGGCTGGACAGTGGGATGACGGAATAGAGGTGCTAAAGAGTGTACCTATTGACCGAAAAGCTTTCTTTTATAGTGTAATCCTAAATGAATTGTTGAGGTGACGGGGATGAACATGACGCTCCGCGGCGGTTCATGTCTTGGTAAAATTTTAACATCCCGCTCCCGGAACTGCACTGCTAACGCCACTGGCGACTATGCCTCTGCAATCGGTAATAATTATGTAATCATTTCTGACTTCACTGTAGAAAACGCAACTTCAAATCTCGGATGGGCTGTGGGCAACGAAAACAACTCGCAGAAAGGTATTACATTGAACACCAAATGCAGCTACAACAAATTGGATTCAGAACAACAACAGCTTCCCGGGCAGCACGGGCAAAATCTATCAACACAACGAGTTCATGACACCCATCCCCGAAGCCTCCACTCTCATCCTCTACATATTGACCCACATGGTGTGCATACGCTACTTCTGCGGGGACCGAGGGACACGTTCTAAAAATCTGCAATTTAGCACCGCCGAGAGCGCGGAGACTACAGAGTTTTTAGACGTTTTCAATCCTTGCTTAGACTTTGTGCCTTTTCGCGAGGCAGGGAAGGGTTTTTATTGGAAACCATCTATATTAATGAACATTATTTATATATTTCAATGTTCATTTATTATACATAGAGTGATGATATGAATATTATTCTTGGCGTGCCCTACGAGGCAGCGATAAAGAGGATTATTGAGAAAGGTTATGCAGGAAACCAGACCGAGGTAATAAGGCAGGCGATTCTTGCGTATGAGCGGATGCTCGAGGAAGAAGAGCTCATGCTGGTACACAAAGCAGTTCAGATTGAGCTGGAAGAAATAGAGGCGGGCAGAGTCAAAACCCACTCTTTTGAGGACGTAACGAAGATACTCAAGTAGTAAAGTAAATATGACACTTATTTTTTCGGATTATGCCAAAAAGGAGCTGGAGAATTTGCCGCAAGACCTGAAGACTGTATACCTTAAACACCTGGAGAAGATACAGTCTATGCCCCTACGCAAGCACATGAAACATGGCATACCCTTCCACGTAGAGAACATAACCAAACAGGCAAGAATAATCTACGATCTCAAAGGAGACAAAACCTACATACTGCATTGCTTCAAGAACCACAAAGAATACGAGCGCTGGTACAAATCATACAAATAAATACAATACACGCTCAAATGAAGGAAAGAAGAACACAGACTTATTATTAAT
>Ga0190285_1000105_pt1 | contig 17527 bp, 19 predicted proteins | sample 48691823_MG_FD_163429 | JGI IMG/M metagenome (GOLD analysis project Ga0190285, IMG submission 163429) | Hydrothermal vent microbial mat bacterial communities from Southern Trench, Guaymas Basin, Mexico - 4869-18-2-3_MG | ecosystem: Environmental > Aquatic > Marine > Hydrothermal vents >...
GCATGCATTTTTTATACTTGTGTACAATGCATAATAATTCTCTGTTTCTATAGAAAGAGGGGTATAGAATGTTCTGTTCACTGAAAAGATCATTAAACAGACGATCACTGCTGCAATTAGAAAAAACTGTGATTTTTTATTCATTTGTACCACAAATATATCTTTATTTTATATATGAAACTTTCATCATCTACTATTTTTACATATCTGCATGTAACAGAGGCTCTGTCAGTTTCTCTTCCATATCTTTCGTCATTTATTTCCAGGGCATAATCAACATTTTCTGGAATGCACTCTTCAATCTTTTCGTAAAGAAGGTCATGATCATTTTTCAGTGCATAATACAAGAAAGATGTTTCTTCATATGGAAGAGAATCCAGAACGATCAATGTGTCATCTCCAATATTTTTAAGTTCTCTAAGATCAGATTTTTCAAGGGAAAGTTCCTCTGAAGTGTATGTGAGAAAGCTGATCATCAAGATCCCTGCAAGCACGGATTCCAGAATTCTTGCGTATCCTTTTCTATTCATGGTATCACCAGTAATATAAATAGAACTTTCCAAGCTCATTGTCTATTATTATAGGTCTTTCAAACTTTTTAACGCTTTTTTGTTGGGGTATTTGTTTTCCGTACGTAAATTTATAACTTTCACTCTCTAAAATTATTCTAAAGTCTCCTTTTATCCTCAAGATTTCTTTTACATCTTTATATTCCATTTTCATAAGTTCTTCTACCTTTCTTTTATCTAAGATATTTGGACTCGAAGCCAAACCTATCTTCTCTACATCTGAGGAATCCCAGTTTTCTGGAGATCCTCTATTTTTTAAAAATGTTTCCAAAAGTACTTCCCCCTCTAAACTTTCATTTTTTTCATGATCAAAAGAAAGTAGAGAGTAGATTACAAAAGAGAAAGAGATCATAAAAACTAAAAATCCGACTCCAAACTCTATCTTCTGCATTTTACACCCCCAAAAAGTAAAATACAATATATGAAACAACTATCATCGCTATGCTATGCTTTAGCCCAGATATAACCTTACCATTTGTTATTTTTCCCATAATGAGCCCATTAAAAAATCCTTCCAGCATTAAAAGCCTGAAAAATAGTGTTCTGTATCCTTCTAAGGATATTCCATATATTATCTCCCCTCCTTCTATCGTTGACATAGGAACTAAGAAAGCGTAATAAAGCAAGATAGTCATGCCAAGGAAAAGGCCGAAGATCATGTACATTATTATCATATAAGGTGCAATATTTCCTTTCAGTTCTCTTTCTATTTCTTTCAATTGTTTGGAGTTTCTGGAAGCTGAGCTCAAGACTTCTCTTATATCTCCTCCAGAACGGTTGGCTTCTATGATCAGATAAACGAATTTTTCTATGAAAGGACTCTTTACAAAAAATGAAAATCTTCTTAAAACCTCTTCGAAAGGAACTCCCCATGTTATGAGCCTGTGAATCTTTCTTATTTCATCTGTGAGAATACCGTAATCCCTTTTGGAACATATGGCAACAGCCTGTGGTATACTCATCCCAGAGTCCACAGATGAAGATAGATCCGCCAAAAAATCCGGGAATATCTCTTCATATTTCTTTATCTTTCTGAATTCAAAGTATCTGTAGGTAGTATAGGGAAGGGCTCCTATTAAAAACGAGAATAAGATAAAATCATCATAATATTCTGTATTGAAATAGAACAATGTAGAATAAAAAAGTAGAGAGATCGCAATCATTAAAGGTATAACTATCAATCCTATATTTCTGAGGTTCCAGAAACTTTCTTTCAGTTCTTTTTTCTCCATCTTATTCCTCCGGATATATAGCATCCAAAAGCAAGATAAAGAGTATAGAAAATCCCGGGACTACAATATATGTGAGAATATTGAGAATATCGTCAAATGTGAAAGGACCTATTTTTTGGGCAGAGAATAATTTGAATATACTTATAGTGACTATTAAAAGGAGAATCAGAAAAATAAAAGAGATAAAGATCTCTGAGTATATCCCCAGTGTATCCGTAAACTCTTTTCTTATCTCCCTGTAATCGAACATGATTCCATCAGCTTTATTTCTGAGATATACGTTTAAATCTCCGCCAGAACGGATGGTGGCAACAATGCCCTGGAGAAGATCACCAAACTTTTTAGAAGGAGTGATAAAGGAGTAATCTGCAAGCACGGTAACTATGTCCTTCCCAAATATCTTTGATTCGGTAACTATATTCTTCGCTTCTTCTGTTATCTCGCCATAAAGTGGAGATTTTGCTATATTTTCAAATATTGATATAGGAGCTACCCCTGCCTCTGCCATGGCCGTCATATATGTGATAGAATATGCCAGTTTTGATTCTATGTCTCTTCTTCTGTTCGATGTTACGAATCCGGGATACAGATAAAGTATTATAAGTGTTATCAGGAGTATTATGGGAAGAATAATCAAAAAAAGTACATTTAAATGAAAATAATAGTAAAGAGCAAAAAATATTCCCAGAAAGAATACTGTTATCAGAAAAAGCGTAAATAAAATCATGCTGATATATTCATAGATGCTTATCTTCATATTTGCGCTTTTAATAGTTTTTTTGAGTCCTTTAAAACTATTTTTGAAAATCTTTTTTGCAATACCGCCAAAAAGCATGAACGCGAATCCGTACATTAAGATCCTCCAATTTTTTCCAGAACTGACTGCGGATCCTTATAATAAGATGCAATTACATCTGCCACATCTTTGTAGAATCTTATATTGTTCTCTATCATCCATCTTAACACTCTTTCTCTGTTCTCTATCTCCTTTTTTATATCATCAAGAGAAACTCCAATTTTTTCACTCATCTTTTCAAGAAGATAACTTCTCCCTGTAAATTCAAATGTGTCTTTAAAGGGATTCCATTCATAAAGTGTATTCGTAATCACCTCATTTGTTGTTGGATCCAGATCTATGATCTCCACTATCTGGCTTATTCTTCTCACAAGCTTATCCTTAACTTTGGCTCTCTGTTCAAGGAGAACACAGTCTATATTCTTTATCAGAATTCTGGGTACATTTATAGGTTCAGATTCCAATCTGTGAATAACACCCTGTGGAGAATCTGCATGAATTGTGCCCATTGCAGCGTGTCCTGTAGCAATCGCTTGGAATAAAGTATAAGCCTCTTCACCTCTCACCTCTCCTACAATAATGTACTCAGGTCGTTGCCTCAAAGCGGATTTCAAAAGCTCAAACATATCTATCTCCCCAAGCTTTTTTTCCCCCATCATGGGCCCAAAACCTGTCCTCGTTACAGAGGGGATCCAGTTTTCATGCGGCAAATTTAACTCTGGCGTGTCTTCAATCGTAATTATCTTCAGCTCAGGTTTGATGAATAGTGATAGAGCATTGAGGGTAGTAGTCTTTCCAGAAGCTGTGCCTCCAGCGATGAGTATAGAAGACTCGTGTTCCATTATATACCAGATATATGCTAACATTTCAATCGAAAAAGTACCAAATTTAACAAGATCCACAGGAGTGAAAGGATCTTCTCTGAACTTTCTGATCGTGAAGGTAGATCCTCTCATGGTAACCTCTTTTCCAAGTGTAAGCTGGACTCTACTCCCGTTAGGTAACGCACCGTCTAAGAGAGGCTCTGCCACTGAAAGATGCCTGCCGCATCTCTGTGCCATTTTGATTATGAACGAATCCAGTTCTTCGTGGTTTTTGAATATTACATTCGTTCTCATTGAGCCATAAACTCTATGATACACGTATACTGGAATGCCGGGTCCATCACAGCTTATATCTTCGATATTTGGATCTTTTGTAATGGGATTTATCTTCCCATATCCTACAAAATCTCTAATAATATAATAAATTATTCTTTCTTTTGAATTTGGGTTTATCTTTACCTTGTATTTTTTGATTATCTTTTCTATTTCGTTTCTTACAAAAGTTTTGAGCTTACTTTCATCGTACATAGAAAAATCTATGGCAAGTGTGTCTTCCAAAACACTCACTATTTCTCTTAAGATCATCTCTTCTTTGATCACTAGACCTGGCTCCAAGACTCTGTAAAGCAATGACTTTTCCTCCTGATCGAAAAATATGTTAACAAAGGCATAAGGGTAATCTATGGGGTACATTATATTCAATTTTGTAATATGCATTTCCAGAATTTCATCAGAAAGGTGAGGATCATTTAATCTTACAGCATCTATACTTCTTATATCAATAGGATCTGGATATTTTTTTTCAGGAATTTTTGTTTTCTTTTTAAACATTAGATCAACTCTATTCTTTCTGTTTCGTCTTCTTTAAGATAAACTACCTTTATATCTCCAGCCCATATATCCTTCCCTGCTATTATGTTCTCATCTATATTAAGATAACTTCTGATTGAATAATTCAATTCGGGACTGTAGACTTCTACATACTCTTTTGTGAGTTTGATCTTATATAAATATCTATTTATCTCCTTAGGAATCTGCAATTCCTTTACAATTTCTACGTGAGGAGCATCTATATTTTTTCCTGAGAGATACGTTTCCGTTATTCCCCTGACAACGTACTCTCCTATCTCCTCCATTTGTGCCTTCGTATTTCTTGTATTTACTTTACCCTCCAACTCACTCATAGATGCATAGACAAAACTCACTAAAAAAGCTCCCAACATCATTAGAATTATGGCATCCGTTATATTCATCAAAGCTTTTTTATTCATTATTATCTATTCTCCTTAAATCTTTTTTAAACTTTCGAAAATGATCGCAATACTTTTTAGTAGAGAAGATAAATTAATCTCATGAAAGTTGTTTTTTTAGGAACTGCAGCATCTAAACCTACAAAGGAAAGAGGGCTTTCCTCCATAGCGTTACAGTACAAAGGCAATGTAGTTTTGTTTGACTGTGGAGAAAATGCACAGAGGCAGATGCTTTCTATAATAAAGCCTTCAAAGATATCTTCAATGTTTTTAACCCATTTTCACGGGGATCATATCTTAGGTATTCCGGGATTGTTAATGACCATGTCTTTAAACGAAAGAAAAGAGCCTTTATATATATATGGTCCGAAAAAAACAATTTATTTTCTCAAAAATTTTTTAAAATCTGGATATTTTGGAATAACTTTTGATGTAATTATAAAAGAGCTGAGAGATAAAGATATTGTTGACTTTAAGGAATTTTATGTCCGATCTTTTGAGACTAATCATGGTGTTCCTTCCTTAGGATATGTTTTTAAAGAAAAAGACAGGAGAGGAAGTTTCATAGAAGAAAAGGCAAAAAAACTTGGGATAAAAGGAAGAATGTTTGCAGAGTTAGAAAAAAATGGAGAAATCTATCTTGGTGGTAGAAAAATAACACTGGAGGAGGTAACAGATCCGAAAAAGATAGGAAAATCGATTGTTTATACAGGCGACACTCTCCCTGTAGATATACCTTTTGAAGAATGTGATCTATTAATTCACGACGCCACATTTTTGAATGATCAGGACAGGAATGATACATACCATTCTACAGTAAAAGAAGCCTGCGAAACAGCTGTTAAAATAAAGGCAAAAAAACTTGTTCTGACGCATATAAGCCAGAGATATAGCATTGACGAGATTCAGGAAGAAGCTTGGAAATATTTCGAAAATACGATAGTTGCAGAGGATTTTATGGTGATTGAACTTTGATTAAAGAATTTTTTTCAAGGAAAAGAAATATAGAGGAAAGAAAAGAGTTTTTTAAAAAAATTAGAAAGTATCTTATAAAAACAGGAGATTCAACTTATACATATAACGATCCTCTTTTTCAGGAAACGATGCATTCTCTTACAGGGGCTTATGACGAAAGTGTCCACAAGTTCTGCATACCTTCGGAGATTCAGAAAAGAAAATATCTCCTGGATCTTTTCTCTGGATTCGGATACAACGCTGCCGCCGCCCTGGAGCTCAATCCAGGATTAAAGATAGATATGATCGAAAAGAATCCAGAAATACTTGCATTAGGTTTATTGATTCCTGAAGTATGTGAAGCTCATAAAATAATAAAAGCTGCGATCGAATCTTCACTCTATAATATAGGATTTATAAAGAACAGAGTCTATGAGACACCAAAAAATATACGTCTCTTTGTAGAAGACGCATTGAATTTTAGATATGAAAATAATTATGATGTCATTTTTCATGATGCATACTCTCCAAAAAGGAACTGGAAACCCTATTCTTTAATTTTTTTTAAGAAATTGTACAAAGTTTTGGATGAAAATGGAGTTTTACTTACATACTCTTCCTCTTCGCCAATGAGATCAAGCCTTTTAGAAGCAGGTTTTTATATTTGGGGAACCGAAGCATATAAAAGAAAGAGATCAGGAACGATAGCATCTAAAAGAGATCTAAAACTGAAAAATCTGTCGAGAGAAGAAGAAAGAGTGATCTCTTTAACTGATCTCGGAATTCCCTATGTCAAAAATAGAGATGATCTCAGAGAAAAGCTGAGAAACAAAGTTCTATTTTCATCTTCTGTAAAACAATGTTTTGAAAATATCTACAATTTCGGAGAAAAGTTTCAGATCACAGATGCAGAAAAAAATAAGGCTGAAAGAAGCATAAAAAAGATGGAACTTACAAAAAAGGAGATAATTTATGTAGTATGCCCACAGTACGAAAAATGCATCTGTGGAAAATGCTCCAGAAGATATGAAAACACTACTGAGAGAATAAAAGAGATGCGATACAGACTTTTAAAACTCAAAGGAATAAATGAGAAAGATTTTATAACTCATTTTTTCGAAAGATTTAAAACTGACAAATGCATAGTATTTATATAGACAACAACGAAGCCAAGGTGTCAGTAATGCAAAAGCAAGATTCATCGGTTTTAGAGTTTTTAGAGGATCTTTTAGGAAAAGGAGGTCTTGAAATTGCTTCTCTTATTGAAAAAAAGGAGGCAACTGACGAGGAAATAGCAGAAAAGTTAGAAATAAGGATAAATGTAGTTAGAAGAGTTCTTTACAGACTTTATGAGAATAGGCTCGCTACTTACAAAAGGACTAGAGATAAAAATACAGGCTGGTACGTTTACTACTGGAAGCTCAACTTGGAGAATGCGCCAAAGATCCTGAACTCTATAGAAAAAGATTATATTCAGCATCTTAAAGAAACCTTAGAGTACGAGGAAAACAACATGTTCTTTTCCTGTACAAACTCCTGTAATAGATACACATTTTCAGAGGCAGAAAAACTTGAGTTTAGATGCCCGGATTGTGGTGAAACTCTTGAGTATCATGATAACTCTGAATTGATAAAAACACTGAAACTGCAGATAGAAGAGCTGGAAGGCAAAAAAAAAGGAGATAACGGGAGAAAATAGGATGCTGAGAAAAGATGCCCTGGAATTGTTAAAAAAAGAAGGCTGTTCCGAAGATATTATCAGACATTCCGTTACTGTCAGTGAGAACGCTTTAAAAGTTGCCAAGAAGATCAATGATAAAATAGACGAAAATGTTGTGGAGATAGGAGGATTGCTCCACGACATAGGAAGAAGCAAGACTAACTCAGTTTTTCACGGCATAGAAGGTGCAAAAATCCTGAAAAGGTATAACATAGATCCTGTTTTTATAGATATATGCAAAAACCACCTGGGTTCCGGCATAGAAAGAGAGGAGGCAGAAAAACTCGGGCTTCCAAAAGGAGATTACATTCCAAAAACAAAAGAAGAGAGGTTAATAGCTTATATAGATAATCTGGTGATAGAAGATAGGCTTGTAAGTTTTGATGATGCCTTAAAAAACTTCAAGAGTAGAATAAAGAACCAAAGATCAGTAAAAAGATTTCTGGAGATGCATAGGGAGTTCGGGAAGTATCTGTAAGGAACCTAAACAACCTATTTTAATACAAGACACGTACTAAATTTATGAAGGTTTTTTATGATGAGCGGATGCTTGAGCACAAGCAGGATTATTTTCACCCGGAGAAAAAAGAAAGATTGGAAAGATCAAAAGAAGTTCTGGATGAGAACGGAATAAAAACATACAGACCCAGAGAGTTCGATGAAGAGATATTTAAAAAAGTACATGATGAGGAGTATTTAGATTTTTTAAAAAAATTCAGAGGATATTTAACACCTGACACCATTGTCAGGGAAAATACATATGAAATAGCGAAAATATCAGCTTTTTGTTCATTGAGTGTTGGTGAAACTCTTTTAAAGGGAGAGAATGCATTTGCGTTGAACAGACCTCCTGGACATCACGCGTGCAGGGATCATGGTGGAGGTTTCTGCTATCTAAATAATATTGCCATAATTGCTCATTATTTGAAAGAAAAGGGAATAGAGAGGGTATTCATCCTTGATTGGGATGGACACCATGGAAATGGCACTCAGGAAGCATTTTACAACATAAACTGGGTCTATTATCTGTCGATACATCAAAAGGGGATATATCCATTTACTGGGTACGAGCATGAAACGGGAGAGGGAGAAGGAAAGGGATTTAACAGAAATATTCCCGTACCGTACGGCATTGGGGATAAAGATTATTTAAAAATATTTGACAAGATAGTTTTAAAAGAGATTGAAAATTACAAACCTGATCTTATTTTGATCTCGGCTGGACAGGATTCTCATAGGAACGATCCTTTAGTTGGACTGAACTTGTCAACAGAGACTTACGGTACTTTTATTAAAAAGATAAGAGATTATACGGTAGGTGCTGTATTGGAAGGAGGTTATGATTTAAACAGCTTAGCGTATTCAAATCTGGAAATAATAAGAGAGATGAGCATTTGATAATAAATCCTTTTAAACCCGAGTATCAGAAATATCTGCAGATAGATCTTAATAAAATACCAAAAAAAATAATTGAGTTATCTATAAATAGAGTGATGAAATTCAAAAAAAATCCAGATTACTATGTAAATCTCGAGGAAAAAGAAGATATTATCTCTTTCTTCTTGTTGTGCCAGAGTTTAGCATTGTCTCCAAACTCTCAAAAGAGTTTCCATGCTTTAAACATTTTGAAACAAACGATACATAAGAGACTGGAGATAAATCCAGATATAACAGATATGAAAGAGCTCATGAGCATAGAACCTTCAGATCTCAGAGGCGAGGATACGTACAGATTAAAATCTTTGAAAAACGCTCCTGCAGAGTTTATGCTGAACTGGTATGAAGTTTACGATGTGATCGATCCTGTGTCAGAGTATATTCTTAAAGGAAAAGTTCATGTTTCCAAATATGAACTTGCGAAGATATACGTTGAGGTTTTGGGTAAAAAAATATATAGATATTTAAATAGCATTTCAGAAGCTATAATAAAGGCAGACCATCCTCTTCATAAAAAGATTTTAAATTCTATAAAATTCTACTCTGCACCTATAAAAACAACAGAAAAGCTTTCTTCAAATAAATTCCCTCCATGTGTCAATGCATCTTTTAACGGCGTTTCTGCAGGGACACGAAACTATGCCGTAACAGTTCTTTTGACTTCTTTTTTATCCTATGCGAGAATTTTTCCTTCTACAAAAATCTTTGACAGGAATTTCAATGTGGAGCTTCAGGAAAAAGAGATCGAAGTTATTCTAAAGGAGATAGTACCAATGATTTTTGAAGCTGGAGGCAGATGCGATCCTCCTCTTTTCAAAGACCAGCCAATAGAAAAGGAGAACGTATTTTATCACTTAGGATTTGGGCTTACTTCATCTCCAAATATAAAAGACTTTGGAAGGTCAAAATGGTACCTGCCTCCTAATTGTTCTAAAATACGAGAAAACGCTCCTTCTCTATGTCATCCTGATGACTTCTGCAGAAAAAAATTCTATCAGATTATTGACAAGGAGAAGGCATCTAATCTTATAAAAGCATCAGAAAAAAGAGATAAAAAAAGTCTGGGAGAAAAAATTCTGGAGGCATTGGAAAAATGTGATACTGTAGAAAAGATGAGTTCTCAATTGAATATTTCCGAAAAAGAGATCGAAAAACAGCTTGACATCCTAATAAGAAATAAGATAGTTGGATACAAAGGAATAAACAATCCTCTCATATATTATATAAGAAGAAAAAGACTACCCTAACTCCATCATCCTTTCTATAGCTTTTCTTGCTCTTTTGGCTATATCTGGATCTACTTCAACTACTTTATCCTTCTTTTTCATTACATTGTAAAGTTTTGGAAGGGTATGCTTTTTCATATTTGTGCATACAGCTTTTTCAATACAATAAAACTCTTTTTCAGGAAATTCTTTTTTCAATCTGTAGCACATTTCTTTTTCCGTCCCTATGATAAACTCCTCATCATCAACAGCCTTTTTTATCATCTGGGATGTCGAGCAGATGTAATCAGCTATTTCCTGTACTTCGGGTGTACATTCCGGATGGGCTAAAACTGAAGCATCAGGATGTTCTTTTTTCATTTTCAGGATATCCTCCTTTGTGATCATAAACTCGTGAACTCTGCAGTGGCCGAACTCTGGCAGAGGTATTATCTTTTTGTCTGTATGTTTCTGTGTGTACCATGCAAGATTTTTATCAGGTCCAAAGAGAATGGTCTCCTCCTCAAGAGAATTAACAACTTTAATAGGATTGGCTGATGTACAGGTAATATCTGCTTCTGCCTTTGCTTCTGCCAGAGTATTGACATAAACAACTACGGCAGCCTCAGGATACTTTTTCCTTGCTTCTTTTATTCTTTCAGCAGGGAGCATTGCAGCCAATGGACACTTAGAGGTATCATCAGGAATAAGAACAGTTTTATCGGGTTTCAGAATAGCAGCTGTCTCTGCCATGAAGTTCACACCGCAAAAAATAATATATTTGGCATCTACATCCTGAGAAATTCTACACAGTTCTAGGGAATCCCCTTTAAAGTCTGCTACATCCTGGATCTCTGGAATCTGGTAATTATGAGCGAGAATTACAAAATCTCCTGTTTTTTTCAGTTCTAATATTTTATCTTTGAACATACTTCCATCTCAAAAGAAACCTTTATTAACCTTTCTGATTATAACATTGTTATATGAAGCTTCCGTGCGAAGTTATAGCAAAAGAGATCCTGCCTTCAATAAGGTCTGCAGTTGTTTTTATCCTCTATAATGAATACGGTCTCACACAGACAGAGATAGCTGAGAAGATGGGAATAACGCAGGCTTCTGTAAACCAGTACATACAAGAAACAAGAGGTAAAAACAAAATTATTTTAGAACAGATTCCAGAGATTAGAGAAAAATTAAGAGAAATGGCTGAGATAGTTTTAAACGATGAAAAGTATTCTGATTCTCTCTGTAATCTCTGCAAAGACATAAGAAAAGATAAGGTATTTTGCAAGATATATAAAAATTTATGCAGCGATTAATCCACAAAATTCAGAATTTCACTTAATTTTTTTATTTTTGGTGCATACTCCGCGTCTTTTACCCTTGCTATCAATACAGTTTTCATCCCCACATTCTTTGCACCTTTTAGATCTTCTATTTTATTATCCACCATCAGGGCTTCCTCAGGCGGTAAATCTAATCTTTCCAGTGCAATTTCGTATATTTTTGGTGAGGGTTTTTCATACTTCACCTCGGAAGATATGATCACAAACTCAAAAAAATGTTCCAATCCGAGTCTCAAAATTTTTTCCCACTGCTTTACAGGAACACCATTCGTCACTATTCCAAGTTTCTTTTTTCTTTTTACAAGTTTTATGAGCGTGGGAACAGTGTCATCAAAAGGCCTTATGTAGGCAAACTTCGTGTTATGATAAGCTATAACGCCAGAGGCTAAAAACTTGTAATCCACATATCCCAACTTTTCTTCAAGAAATCTGTTAAAATGCTCAGAATAATTACTTCCATATCTTTTTACGATCCTCATGAGATCTTCGTATCCTTTTTTTAAATCTATGTCCAGCCCTTCATTTACCATGGCTTTCAATGCAGACTTTCTCGCACTTTCAGAAAGTGCAGTGGAGTTGTAAAGAGTATCATCCAGATCAAAAACTACAGATTTTATCATCATATCTTTTTATTTTTCAGGTATATATGGTTTTTGATGAAATATCACTTCCTCTCGAAATCCTCACAAAAATAGTAAGCAGGTACTTTCTTCCAATGCTTCTTGCAGTAACCGAACTCTTTTGTTTCTTCCTCATAATATTTGCAGAGGAGACATTTTTTATCTTCTTTTTCCAGGAATGGTTTTTGAATCCTTTTAATTATCTCTTCTCTTCTCTTTTTTTCTTTCTCAATGGATTCTTTTCTTCTCCTTATCATCCTTTCGAGATCTGGAAGTTCACTCATATTTACTACTTGGGTTTATATTATTTTAAGTTTTGCAAAGGTGCAACAGTAAAGTTTTTATTCTCATGTTTCTTAATTTTCATATGTCCAAGATCGGTGACGAAGAAATTATTGAACTTCACAAAAAGGGGTTAACGGACAGGGAGATTGCCAGTGCTTTAGGCGTTTCTCAGAGTTCTGTAAACTACAGAAGACAGAGACTTGGACTTAAAAACAATTACCACAATAAACATAAAAAATTCGATGAAGATAAGTTTCTGGAGCTGTACAATTTGGGATATACTGACAGGGAGATAGCTGAAAAGATGAATCTCACTGCTCCAGCAATAAATTACAGGAGAGTTAAACTTGGATTAAGAAGCAACAGAGAGCTTCCCGAGCTTAATGCTGTTATTAATCTTCGTTCAAGGGGATATACAGTACAGCAGATAGCTGAGGAGCTTAAAGTTTCGTTGACTTTGGTAAAAATAAGTTTGGAAAAGGCATCAGTTTGAAGAGGGTGTGGAATGAAGAGGATATTGTTGATTACCCTCTTAGTATGCTCCTTCGTAGAGCTTGGAGCATCAGAGGAGAATATTAGAATAAATGAGTTTTGTATAAAAGGAAGGGAGTGGATAGAGCTTTACAATCCTAATCCTTTTGATGTTTCTTTAAACGGATACTCCATAGAGACGAAAGAAGACTTGTTTGAATTTACAGGAGGAACAATACCTGCTGATGGATTCTATATTTTTGAGCCCTCAGGCTTTCTCGACAACGACGGAGATATAATAGCTCTCAGAGATAATACTAACTCAACAATTGACATGGTATCTTATGGATATGAAGGATATGCTCCCGCACCTCCGAGTCATAAATCCTGCGCTTTTATTAATGAAGAATGGAATCTGGATCTTACTCCTACCAAAGGAGAAGAAAATGACGTCGCCAATGTAAGTTTGGGAAGTTCACTCATGATTAACGAAATATATGAAAAAACCATCGAGTTCTACAATCCCCAAGAAATCCCGATAAATATCAAAGATTTCTTCATAACGGATGGGGATAAAATCGATACCATAGATCTTAACTCCACCATATATCCTCATGATGTGCTTGTTTTTGAGAGTACAATAACATTTACAGAAAAAGATGTTCTGTATCTATTCGACAACTTAGGAAGACTTATCGATATGATTGGATATTATAGCCACGATCTCGATGAAAGTCTCCAGAGAATCCCAGACGGAGATCCAACATTTGGGTACTCATGGGAGACTTCTAATCTTTATGACATTCCCGAGTCCTTAGGGTCTTTAAATGATTTTTTTATAATAAGTGAGGTTTACAAGAATTTCATCGAACTTTATACACCAATACCGAGAGAGGTATCTTTTTCAATTACCCTGGAAACTAAAAGAGAGTTCACCCTCTACGTAGATAGATTTTTGATCATATCCAACAATGACAGATCTTTTTTCAGAGAGTTCAGATTTCATTCAGATATTGTGATCAACGAAAGCTTCAACGAGATAACTATAGAGTTTAAGGAAATGGAAGATCATCTAATATACGATCACGAAACTCTGGCAAGGATACCTATAAAACCAAACTCGGATTTTAAAGAAACAAAGCCAACACCAAAAGAGTATAACAAATTATATTCTCTGGATCCTCCTCTGGTAATTACAGAAGTTATGTACAATCCCAAAAAACCACAGCTTGATAAATATTATGAATGGATAGAGATTTACAATCGCAGCGATCTTCCTTATGATCCAGAAAATCTGTATTTTGAGAACAAAAAGATAAATGGGGATTTAATACCGCCGGGAGAGTATGCTGTTATAGCAGATTCAGATACACGTCTCTTTGATGAGATAGATATAAAAAACAAGCTTAAACTGGATGGAAATCTCTCTTTATCAAATTCTGGGGATTATATTGCTATCATGGAGGGAGATATAATTTTAGATGACATGACCTATCATAAGAATTCATCTAAGGAAGGATTTTCCCTTGAAAAAATAAACGGACTCTGGAGAAAGGGTAGATTTGGAGGGACTCCAGGATATGCAATAGAAATAGAAGAGAGGGAATATTATGATACGATACTCTGTATATTTAGAAACAACGATGAACTGGAAAAAGAGATCGCTGAAAAAATTGCAGAGCTGGAGAGTACTTCACTCTCTAATTCTGAGGAGTTTCTCTCTATAAAAAATGAATTTGAGAGTTTTAAAGGAGGATTTATAATAAAAAACAGATTTTTAAAGGATTTAAAAAGAAGATTAGACTCTTTAAAAATTTATGAAAAAAATATTCTCTTCCTGGAAAATAAGGACCAGTACTACAAAATGAATGAATCTTTGAAAAAGACTTTGAATGAGCAGGATATAGGTCTCTATGCCTCTACTGATTTTCCAGATCTGGAAAGGTATGATATTGTTTTTGTTACAAATCCTGAAAATGATTTTGAAGACGAAGAAATTCAAAAACTGGAAAAATACATGAAAGATGGAGGGATACTTATACTCTGTGGCACATATTATACGTACCTGAATACAGATATGAACAGAATATCTGAAAAATACGGCACAACTTTCGTTAAATCCAGTTTAAGAGATGATGAGAGCAACAGTGGAAAAAACTATTATGTTATAGTAAAGGAGTTTCCAGATTTGCCTTTTTATGAGAATATAGAAGAACTCAACATCTCTGGAGGAGCTCTTTTGTATGAGGATTGCACTGTTATTTTAAAAGGAAATGAGACTACATATGCAGTAACAGAGAATAATGCAATCGAAAATTTTGCAATAATCACGCTAAGAAAAGTAGGAGATGGATATTTAATCTGCTCGGGATCATCGCAGATGTTCACGACAGGCATAAAGTATGGAGACAATCTGAAGTTCACTGTTGAGCTTATAGAGTATTTACTGTCTTTGTGATCATATGCTCCTTTTGAAGCATATGAAAAAATTTGAAATTATGCATTTTTTGAGAAATAAAGTTCGTATACATTAGTTTCACAGAGAAGTAAAACAGAAAAGTTTTTAAAGGGAAAACTACATATAGTAGATTAATGTGTTATGAAACTCTATATGTTGTGGTAGAATGAAGTGTCCTTACTGCTCCTATGGAGAAACAAAAGTCATAGATAGCAGAGAAAGTGAAAATGGAAGCTTTGTTAGAAGAAGAAGGGAATGCATAAAATGTGGTAAAAGATTCACAACATACGAGAGAATAGAGAGGAGTTTTGTTGTGATAAAAAAGGACATGAGAAGAGAACCTTACCGGAGGGATAAGTTAGCTCTGGGTATAGAGAAGGCCTGCGAAAAAAGACCTATCTCGCAGGAGATAATAGAAAAAATGTTAGACGAAATAGAAAATGAACTTCAAAATCTCGGGAAAAATGAAATAGAAAGTAAAATTATTGGCGACATTGTAACAGAAAAGTTAAAAACTCTGGATCATGTAGCATATATAAGATTTGCTTCGGTATATAAACAGTTTGAAGATTTAAGTTCATTTGAGAAAGAATTAAAAAAATTGAAGGATGAATAAAATGGTAAAAATAAAAAAAGTTAGGAAGAGAGACGGAAGGGTAGTAGATTTTGATCAGGAGAGGATAACAAATGCTATCTTTAAGGCTGCTCAGGCTGTTGGCGGAAAGAATAGAAAACTATCCAAAAAGTTGTCCGACAAGGTAGTGCGTATTTTAGAGGAGAAATATCCAGACAAAATACCGCACGTTGAGGAGGTACAGGATGTTGTAGAGAAGGTATTAACAGAAAATGGTCATTACAGAACGGCAAAAGCTTATATTCTATATAGAGAACAGCACAAAAAGATAAGAGAAACAAGAAGGCTTATAATGGACATTGAAGAAACAATGAATGGGTATTTAAAACAGTCAGATTGGCGTGTTAATGAAAACAGCAATATAGCTTACTCCTTCTCAGGATTATTAATGCATGCCGGAGGGAGCGTTATAGCAAACTACACACTACACAATGTATACCCTCCCGAGATCGCAATGGCTCATAAAGATGGCGCTTTTCACATACATGATCTTTCCATGGGCATAACAGGATACTGTGCGGGATGGAGCATAAGACAGTTGCTTTTGGAAGGGTTCAATGGTGTGCCTGGAAAGATAGAGAGTGCTCCAGCAAAACATTTGGATACAGCCCTGGGGCAGATGATAAACTTTCTAGGAACATTACAAAATGAATGGGCAGGTGCGATGGCATTTTCTTCTTTCGATACGTATCTTGCTCCTTACGTTAGAAAAGACAATTTAAGTTATAAGGAAGTAAAACAGAGGATTCAGCAGTTTGTATTTAATTTGAACGTAGCTTCAAGATGGGGAGGTCAGACGCCCTTCACAAACCTTACCCTTGACTGGACAGTTCCAGAAGATCTTGCAACAGAACCCGCTCTTCACGGTGGGAAGTTTCTGGAGGAAACCTACGATGATTACCAGGAAGAAATGGATATAATAAACAAAGCATTTATGGAGGTAATGTACGAAGGGGACAGTAAAGGAAGAGTATTTACATTTCCCATACCAACCTACAACATAACTCACGATTTTGACTGGAACTCAGAGAACGCTGATCTTCTCTTTGAAATGACCGCAAAATATGGTCTCCCCTATTTCCAGAACTTTATAAACAGTGATCTCAAGCCTGGCGACGTAAGGGCGATGTGCTGCAGACTTCAGATGAATCTCAAAGAACTGAGAAACAAAACGGGGGGATTGTTTGGTGCCGGTGAATCGACGGGAAGTGTAGGTGTAGTTACTTTAAATCTCCCGAGAATCGGATATTTAGCAGAGAATGAAGATGAATTTTTCACAAAGCTGGGGAGTTTGATGGATTTGGCCAAAAATTCTTTGGAAATAAAAAGAAAATTTGTCTCTGCAAATATAAAACAGGGATTGTTACCGTATACAAAAAGATATCTCGGAAATCTCGATCATCATTTCTCGACCATAGGACTGCTCGGAATGAATGAGGCTTTGCTTAACTTTATGGGTGTCAACATAGCATCAAGAGAGGGAAGAAGTTTTGCTCTGAGAATACTTGATTATATGAGAGAAAAACTGAAGCAATACCAGGAAGAAACGGGGAATATATATAATTTAGAGGCTACACCTGCTGAAGGCACATCCTACAGGCTTGCAAAGATAGACAAAAGAAAATTCCCAGATATGATAACATCGGGGACAGGTGGACGTGGGCAAAACCCACGTCAAAGTCTTCGCGAGCCTTATTACACAAACTCAACACAGCTTCCCGTAAAT
>Ga0190285_1000106_pt1 | contig 17514 bp, 27 predicted proteins | sample 48691823_MG_FD_163429 | JGI IMG/M metagenome (GOLD analysis project Ga0190285, IMG submission 163429) | Hydrothermal vent microbial mat bacterial communities from Southern Trench, Guaymas Basin, Mexico - 4869-18-2-3_MG | ecosystem: Environmental > Aquatic > Marine > Hydrothermal vents >...
GTCACATGCTGAAAAAAGGCAGTTTATCTGCTAAAAAAGGCATGGTTTGCGGGTATGAGTGAAAAACAGTGGTGGTCTCAGCAAGCTACTGCAAGTACCTGAGAGAAAACTCAGGGAAGCGGACGCAAAAAAACCCACACCACTGGGCGGGGGAGATTTGTGGTTAGAAAAATTATGTTCATGGTGAAAAGTTGAAGATTGAGAAAACACACCCACACGGTAAGGACTGTTATGACTTTAGTTCTGCTTTAGAGTGGGGGCTTATCATCGTCATAGACGAGGAAGTGCAAATAACGGGAAAGCTACCTGAAGGGGCTACGGCAGGTAATGTGTTGACTGGGGAGAAATACGACCCCACCACGTTTTTGATGAACATGGTCATCAAATTTTGTCCTTTTTGCGGAAAAAAACTTAAATAAAATGGGCATGAATAAAGTGCGGGACGGTTCAAACATGTATCCGTTCTGCGATTTCACTTGGAACCCAATTAGGGGCAGATGCAAACACGAATGCATGTACTGTTATATGCGTGAATTCAAGATGGGCGAGCTAAGATTTGAGGAAAAGGAGATGAATACACAACTGGGAGCGGGTAGATTCATATTCGTTGGCTCTTCTACGGATATGTTTGCTGAAGGAGTCCCTACGGAGTGGATAGAAAAAGTTCTTGAGCATTGTAGGAAATATCCAAAAAACACCTACTTGTTTCAGAGCAAGAACCCCAGTAGATTTTTGGACTTTCGAGAACTGTTTCCAGAGAATCTACTACTGGGGACAACAATAGAGACGAACATATCTGACCCACTAATATCGTCTGCCCCAGACCCTCATCAGCGAGCAATAGCTATGGCATTGCTTGCATCGTATGGATATAAAACAATGGTGTCGATAGAGCCAATCATGGATTTCGATTTAGACCCCCTGCTTGGATGGATTGAGCAGGTTAACCCCGAGTTTGTTAGTATTGGTGCTGATAGCAAGAATCACAATCTCCCAGAACCCCCACCAGACCAGATTAAGAAATTGATTGGGGAACTGGAAAGAATTACGGAGGTAAAAAAGAAATCAAACCTAAACAGGTTGATTAAGCCATAGCCCCAAAATGCCAACATGCAACAGATGCGGAAACTATTTTGATGTGGATGAGAACCCAGGAGCAATTTTGCTTGGACACCCCAAGACAGTAAAACGAGTATGTCCAGTAGACAAGTACCATATATGTCAGAGATGCGAGAAAGAGATACTAAACGATTTCAAATTCAAGTAAGGGTTGTCGAATCGAATAAATAGCACATCATGGGTTTACCACCACCTGATTCGACAACCCCAAACTATGAAGCCATGAAGACCTTGAAAACCAGAAATGAAATGCGAGACGGTTGTCGAATCGAATAAATAGCACATCCATCACCTGATTCGACAACCCCAACTATGAAGCCAATGAAGAATTGAAACCCAAAGTAGATATGCGAAGCCAATAGAAATGTAAAACCCAATGCAGACATGCGAGCCAAATAGTGTTTGAAACCCAATATGGATATGCGAAGAGCCATAGGGAAGTTGAAACCCAAAAAATCGATGCGAAGCCAATTTATATTGAACCCCAAAACATGTTGCGATAAGCCATCAATAGTATGAAACCCACTGATGCGATGCGATAAGAAAAGCCATTGAATATTTGAAACCCAAACAAATATGCGAACCATATGTGGATTGAAACCCATTAAAGGCATGCGAAGCCAGATACATCTTGAAACCCATAGTCGATGCGAAGAGCCAAAGAGAAAATGAAACCCACTGTAGGAATGCGAAGCCAAGAAAAATGAAAATTGAATTTAGATTGTTTGATGAATTCGTGCAAACCCTTACGAGAGAGCAGGGCAGGATTGTTGTGGTCCGAGTGGATACACAGATAGAGGAAAGAGACAAAATCCAACCTAAGGTGATAATCACGGCTAAACACCCAGCGGAGAGTGACATATATTACTATGAATTGTCTCTGGGCGAATTCACCCCAGGACATTATGCGTCTTGTTCGGTGGTAATCAGGCAGGAATTGGAAGAGCAGAGGAAATCCTTTTTCAGACGGCTGAAAGAGGCAGGATTCACTGTGAGGAAAGGAATTTATACAAATAATAAATAACGTGGAGGTTAAAAAATGAACTATATTGCAACTATGCTGGTGGGGATTCCCATTGGATATTTCCTTGAGAGGGATAGGTCGGATTTAATGCTTTATTACTTGTTTATAGGGCTTGGTTTATTTACGGCATCAGCAATCGTTATGCCAGAGAAAATAGTGTCTGCTGTAGAGCAACTTGGTTTGGCAGAGTATGTTGTAGGAGTATTCACCACATGGTTTGGCATGGGGGTGGGCTATATCATAAGTCGAATCCAGAACAGGTTAAAGAATGACTAAATTTGCCGAGATATTTGATAAGGAACTCAGCAACCTTCAGGAGAGGGGGATACTTGAGGTTAGCCCAGATGGAAATGTAACCATAACTGACAAGGGACGTAGGTGGGTGGAAGAAAACGCCAAACACTTTGAGGATAGCCCTGAATATAGAGCGATAATAACGGAAATCGATAGGTTGCTCAGTTTATCTGATGAGGAACTGGACGAGAAAATTAGAAAAAAACTAAAATGAAACTCAGCAGAACACTCAAAATCAAGATTGGTAAACTCAGCAAGATTCCTTTTGAGGTGATTTTATGAAACTCAAGGCAGAAATTCCAACGGAGATATTGAAAACGTTCTTTGAGATGGCAAGCTGGGCATCGGATGATGTTGAATTTAAGATTACAGAGAACGGCATCTCTTTCTTGCAGATTACCCCCTGTAAAACAGAGATGATAGAATCCACAATCTATCCTTTTAACTGTAGTAGCTATACGCTTGATGAGGACTTTAACATATGTCTATATCTCCCCCCCCTTGTTAATGCGTTAAACATGATTCCTCAAGACAATAGCGTTGACCTCAACATTGACAGATTCGGGATAGAACTCAGTTCAAAACACCTAGCCCACTCACAAGGTCTGAGCGAGGAAAGACCCCCAATCACCAATAGTCCCCCCGATGAATTTAAGGCAGACGTTAAATGTACGGCGAGATACCTTCAGGACTTGTTGAAGAGAATACCCACCAAGCTATTAACACTTAAAACAAAGGGGAGGCTACTCTACGTTGAATTAATAGGTGAAATGGCAGACAAACGACAGACCCTACCCACCACTGTACTAACAACCGAACTCAAAACAACAGACAACACAACTGTTACGTCTTCATTCGAGACAGAGCCACTATATCGTTTCGTCAAGAGGTTGCCTGTTTGGGCAGATACAATCCTTCACTTGGGCGACAACTACCCCTTGCTAATCGAAACCCCACTACATGAAATCATAGTTAAATACTATAGGGCACCACATAACGAAGGAGGTAGTTAAGATGGTTAAAGAAACCGAAACGGAAGAGAGGCAGGTATGCGTCAAAGTAAGTCCTGAACTATTTAAGAAGTTCAAGAAGCAGATTAGGATAGCAAACAAGAGGAGGAGGATACTGGGTCAGAACCCCCTCACCAAATCAGACGTTCTTCGGGAACACATCACAATATGTGCTGAGGTCGGCATTCTTGATGAGCAGTTCGTGGGGACGGTTGTCAGCGACAAAAAAGAAGTGCTAAGGAAAATTGCGACAGTTCTCGCAAAACAAATATACAAGGAGACGGGTCGGCTAGTAATTCCTGAAGACCTGTTGCGATAAGGAACGATGGCAACACCAGGGGATATAATACAATGTCCCAGATGTAAAATGAACGTAAGATATGACCAAACATTTGCTATTGGAAAGAAAAAGATTACAAATATTTGTTGTGAGTTTTGTATTGATAAACCCATAAAGGGGGATGCAACACCACTCAGGTCGATGGCTACATTATATCGTAGGTTTGGGCTATATGATAACACAGAATGAGATTCATAGTAGAACTATTCAAAGAGAAAGATTGGGTAGATTGGATGGGTGGTCAGCTTTATTTCAACACACCAAAAAGAGCAATCAAAAACATGCGATATGCACATGTAATCATAGTCAACCACAGAAATCTGGAGGCAATGATATTTGAGTCAGAAGTAGGGGAATGGATTGTACTGCCCCCAGTTGCAGTCAGGTCTCTTGATTTCAGGGCGGGAGACGTGTGTACGGTTGATTTAAGATGGGGAGAATGATGGATGAGGAAGAATTTTTGGAATACTTGTGGGAGTTAAGAGAGGCTATAGATGACTTAAGAGATGTAATTGAGGCGGGAGAAAGCCCAGACAGATTCTTAACAGAACATAGTCTCGATGTTGATTTATTACGAGACTGGCAACGGTCAAAACAGAAACTCTTTCACTTTTTGAAAGAGAGATAGTCAAGTTAAAAAAAAAGGAGGTAGAAAATGAGCAATGAAACATTTTTGAGAGAAATTGGACGAATACTTGCGGGAGGATATTATGACCTGCAAGGGATTCGATTAGGCATTATGAATCGGCTTCGGGAAGTCATCAGGCTTAAGAACGAGGGACTGGATGCCTCCACAAGGGAGAAGAAGAAGGAACCCGATGAAAAAGCACTTGGAGAGGAATACAGCGACAAAAAACTGCCTGAACTGCTAACGGAGATGAAGGCAACAGGAAAACTCAACGACAAGGAGTATGGGTATGTTATCAGACTGCAAACCCTCCTAAAATTAGCAAAAAATCTGGAGAAGGAATACCTCTCATTCATGAATGAGTACATCTCAGGGGAGGCGATATGGACGCAGTGGTTATCTGGGGTAAAGGGCATTTCGACGGTGCTTTGTGCAAACCTGCTGAAAGAGGTCGGGTACTGTGACGGGATTTATACTGAGGACGTTCTGGATGATGAGGGCGAGATACTACACAGAAAAGGGGATGAACGAACTCCGAGCATAAGCTCGTTATGGAGGTACTTCGGTCTTGATGTAGTGGATGGCAAGGCACCGAAGCGAAGAAGAGGGGAGAAAATAGGTTACAAACCCCGACTCAGAACCCTCGCATGGAAAATAACGGATTCCTTTGTGAAGCAGAGAACCCCCTACTACCGAGATGTTTATGATAAAGAGAAAGAGAGGCAACTCAGACTAATGGAAGAAAAGGCAGAGAACGCACCAGAGAGACCACTGCACGCAGAACTCAGAGCTCGAAGAAAGACAGCTAAGTTGTTCCTTTCACATTTTTGGTTCGTTGCTCGCACACTAAAGTATCTTTCAACAGAACCACCATACGTCGAGGCAAGACTTGGGCATAAACACATAATTATGCCAGAATTCGATGAAGAGGAGGGAATTTATAAGATAAAACGATAAAACCAACACGAGCCACACAGTATCTGAAACCCATGGTGAAAATGCGAGCCATGTACCTGATAAACCCAAGAAGTGAATGCGAAGAGCCATAGAGAAAATGAAACCCATGATGAAGATGCGAAGCCAGATATATCGGGAAACCCATATGGGGAATGCGAAGCAAATAGAGATGTGAAATCCAAAAAGACTGCGAGCCACACAGTATCTGAAACCCATGGTGAAAATGCGATGCAATGTACGAGCCATAAGAACGTTGAAACCCAATGTTGATATGAGAAGAGCCACCTGAGTCATGAAACCCAGGAGAAAGATGCGAAGCCATAAGACCGTTGAAACCCATAAAATCGATGCGAAGCCAGATGAAAGACGGAACCCTTGAGGGAATTGCGAGCCAAGGAAAACATGAAACCCATCTGGGAATGCGATAAGCCATCAAGCAGTTGAATCCCAAAAGGAAGATGCGAGCCATATGGAAGTTGAAACCCACAGGGCTTATGCGAGCCATCATTGGTATGAAACCCATAGACGATAAGTATTTAAACCATGGTGAAAATGCGAGAGCCATAATTGTGTTGAAACCCAAACAGGAAATGCGAGCCAGCTACCTATTGAATCCCAAACGAATAATGCGAGCCAATCAAGATGTGAAACCCATAGGGTCAATGCGGAGCCACCAAAGCGAGCCATAGGGAGCAATGTCCCTTATATCCAAAAAGGAAGAAAACCAAAGAGGTGAATGAATCGTGAAAATAAGACTACGGCTTGAGGAGTATTGGGGGGTGAAAGATTTTAAGTTTACTGAGGAATGGAATGATGACGATACACTAATAGAATATATTCTTGAGAGGTGATTTTATGCCAGAAAAAACCAAGAAGAGTATAAAGGACAGGCTTAAAGAGAGAGCGGAAGAGGAGAAAGCGAAAGAAAGGGAGGAGGTAGAAGGAATCCTTCAGCAAACACCATTTGAACCAGAACAGGCGACTAAACAGTTGAACGAACTCGAACTGAAACTTACTGAGATGTCTGAGAAAATAAGCGAGAAATTCGATGAGGTGGATAAAGAGATTACGCAGTTGAAGGAAAAACTGAGGTCGTTGGACGTTATAGAGAATGAAATGTCCGAACTGAAAAGGCAATTAGAGTCCGAACCGAAAACAAAAGAAACCGCCGAAGAGATGATATGCGAAAAGCTACAACCAAACGAAGCTATTATCCTCTCAAAAGAGGGGGGCAAATTGCTTATTGCAACGAACAGAGAAGGGAAAGTTCAGGTGGAGAACGTGACCGCCTCCCTTAGTGGTTAATGCACACCTGATAATCAACGAAATGAACGGAGAAACGGTCAACTATTAATATTTAGATTCACAAGTTAAAAAGGAGGTGACAAGTGGCAATTCCTCCCACGAATGAAATTCGTGTGGGTATCCTTGCCACGTTTTTGATGAAAGACAACGAACTCATCATAGGCAAAAAGGAAATTTCAACCTATTTGCGTGCTGGAGAAATGCTGTTGGAAAAGAACGAAGTAGTCACAGTAAAGGCGAGAGGGAGCACGATACCCAGGGCGATTACGGTTGTTGAGATTTTCAAGAGGCAGAACAAAGCAACGACCACCGACATAAGAATCGGGACAGACGTATTCAAAACAGGGGATAGAACGTCAAACGTTTCATCCATCGAGATAGATATTGAGCGATAACTCCAGAACAGGTCAAGATGCTTAAAGAGGCGATAAGGCATTTGGGTTATTAAAAATGAAAGTTAAGATATCAAAAATAAGGAATATTGATGATTTATATCCACGGGAAGAAGTAGATAAAAAATTGGTGGAGGCATATAGTTTGAATTTAGATGAATTACCACCAATTGTTTTATCAAAGGATATGATTTTGATTGATGGACAGCATCGATTGTTGGCCCATTCTGTAGCAAAGAGAAAGGAGATAGAAGCTGAAGTTTTGGATATTACAGATGAGAAGGAGATATTCAGAGAAGCGATAAAACGAAATGCGAAACACGGTAAACAGTTTAGTATTAAAGAAAAACAAAAGCTGGCTAAGAAATTGCTTAAGATAGGCAATAAGGTAAAAGAGATAGCTGATGATTTAGCGGTTTCAGATAGATTTGTTCGTAAGTGGACAGAGAAAGAAAGAGAAGAAGAAAACGAGGAGAGGAATAAAAGGATTCTTGATTTATATCTAAGATGTGAGACACAGGAGAGGATAGCTGAGAGGGAGAATATTGCATTAGGTACAGTTAGCAAAACACTTACTAATTTCAAAAATGGCATCGGTGCCAAAAATGAAAATGACTTTGAACCAAACCTCTTCGATGTCTGGAACTACAACACTAATGATGACAAGTATGGCTTCAAGGACTATCCAGGCAGAATTCCAGGGCAGATAATCGAGAACATATTGCACCATTACACAGAACCATTTGATGTGGTTGTTGATCCTATGGCTGGCTCAGGGACTACATTAGACGTATGTAAGGCAATGCTCAGGCGTTATCTATGTTATGATGTTGAACCTATCAACGAAGAAATACTAAAATGGGACTTATTAGATGAAAATAAGAAATGCGCGGGTTACCCTAAAGAATGTAAAAGAGCAGATTTAATCTTTCTTGATCCACCTTACTGGAAAAAGAAGGAAAAAGAATATGGTGAAAATTCAATATCCGCATTACCCCGAGAGGAATATCTAACTTTTTTTGAGAAATTAGCAGAGGAAAGTTATAAAACATTGAAAAAAGAGGGGCATTTAGCATTCCTTATGAGTAATTACATTGATTATACTGGTGATGAGGGGGGGTCTATTTTTGTATATCAGTATGTGAATTATTTTGTTAATGCAGGATTTAAGCCCATAATGGAGGTACAATGTCCTTTATCTACTGAGCAGTATAGTGGGCTTCAAGTAAACCAAGCGAAGATATTACAAAAAATATTGGTTAGATCACGGAGCCTGTTTATATTCCAAAAATAAAGTGGCAAGCCGTGGGTCAAAATGAGTTTATCGAAGAACCTTCGCCCTTCAGGGCGGAGAGAAGTCAGAACTGAACAACAATCTATAACAGAATTCATAAAGCCGAGACTTGTCCCGTCAAAACTCAACAAACACCTTGACATGGTGCTGAACACAATAGCCACAAACTCTGGTGAATCTGCCTTCAAAATATTGCAGGAATTGCGAGAGGAGTTTCGTTTAAGCACGGGTTCTGCATATAGGATATTCAGAAAACTACACACGGACGGAGTTATAATCTACGTTCCGAGAGAACCCGTTGTCGGCGGTCTCAGCAAGATTTATGAGCTACCCTCTCGATACGTGTCCCTGAATCTGGAAAAGATAAAAGCCATCCACCGACATTTACCAGACAAGCCGTGGGCGAAGAAGATTAAAATACTTGTGTTGCACCCTACTCTGCTATGCTGGAACTATATGGGAAAGAGACAGGATGGGAAAGACGCACCCCTATTCTACATAAAAGAGGATGGAATTTACGAGAATCCAAACAAGAACTCGCACTTAGACCTGCCACAGAGACAAAACGCTGCGTGGGGTGTATTCAAAATATTGAGGGGATACGGGTGTTTGAAAAATGGATAGGATGGATAAAAAAGAAAAAAAGGTTGACATCCCGTGGCTACTTCAGACGATAAAAGAACAGTTATTACTAACGATTGTAGCAATATGTATCAGTTCCGTTTATACCTTCCTGATGATATCTGCGGGTGAAAATAGTCTACCCTTGGCAGTGGGATTACTTACTTTTTTAATAATCTATTGCACCAATAATCGTTTTATGGAAATCATCAAAGATTAATTAATTAACACTGTGAGCGGGAAATCCCACACCTTTTAAGGGTGGGAGGTTCACCAAGATGGACGAAAAAGAAAAAGAAGTAGACCGCATTAAGAAATTGCTGGACGATGCGGAATGGGTCTGGCATTGTGTGCTTTCACCAAGATACGGCACGACCCCTAAAACCCCCTCCGCATTAGAACTGCTTATGACTGCACTGCTGTTGAAGCAAGACAGGCACCACGTTAAAGAGGAGGGGGGCATAATTGATACGATTATCCAATTAATTGAAAAAAACATTGAGGAAGAAGGAGACAAATACGTTGGACATGGCTGGCACGATGCTAATATAAATTTACTGAAAAAAATTAGAAAACTGAAGAAACTGAAAGATGAAGGAGATAGCCTATTACAAAAACGGAAAACTTGAAAAGACAAAGGAAACAGAGTGCCACCCTATTGGATTAGCCCCCGCTTCAACCACTATCCAGAGAGAGTGGTACGATGTAATCCAAGAAGTTTTCCATTACGACAAAAAGCGGGGTGCAGACCTACAGGAGATTCATAAACTGTTTTTGGACGACAGAATTAAGCTGGGACATGAGCTATACAAAAAAGGACACATCACAGAATTAGTGAAGACGGATGTCGATGTCAGAGCCAGCGTAAAATCTGAAAACGGCGAGCAAACATACACTGTTGTAATTAAAAACTGGAAACCCCAGGAAATGCTCAGACGCAGATACGAGATGGTTCATTATATGGAAAAACTGTTTGTGGATTGTCTCTGTGAAGACCACGTTACTCGTGGTCATTACGCCAGCAACTCTTCGTTGATATGCAAACACATATCGGCGGTCATGTGGTTTTTGCAGAATGAGGATGCAATGCCAAAAATCTTTGAGTTGGGAATTGAGCGGGCTGTTGGCTACCAAAAGAGCAAGCCAAACGAAATTCTAACCAAGCTGTACGGGTTGCCGATGAAGAAATTTACCCCTTTTCTAAACGTCTTACTACTTGAAGAATTTAAAGGGATACCCAACGCACTTTCCGTAAGCATACATAGGGAACTAAATGAACCAGAGAGGTATGGTAAAGAACCATATAAGCCGATATGGATAACGTTCACCGAACCAGAGCAAGTAGAAAAAATTATTGAAGCACTTCGCAAGGGTCATGCTGAAATGTTGCAGAGCAGACAGGAAAAACCGAAACCAAAGAAAAAGGCAAAAAGATCATGGGAGCTTGGATTTCCTGAATATGAATAAAATGAATATGAATAAAATGACAAAAACAAAAACAAACCCAGAAAGAAAGACATGTAGCAAATGCGGATGGACGGGAACACCATCACCAGACCTAAAATGTCTGAAGTGCGGGGCTTTCATGGGCGTCGTAAAACGGTGATGTTGTGGCAAAAACAGAGAGGGAGACAGAGAGCAGTTATGAGTATAAATGCCCAGTATGCAGAAACGAAGTCAAAACTACTCGCAAGACAAACATAGAATGCCCCAACTGTAAATTTGTATGGGATAACAACCCACCAAAAACCGAGGAAGAAGCCAAAGAATTCAGAAAGGCAATGCAAGAGCATAGAAAAAAATGGAAGAAAAGGTTCTGACCCGTGATATGGCGATTAAACTATTGAAAAAATTCATACGGAAACACAGAACATTTAAACTGCGACACATACGAGAGCATTTCAAAGAGCTTGGTTATTCCCACTACCTCGCCACATATCTGAGAGGGGAATACAGCAAACCAAGATACAAGAAAACCCCGATTGATAAGGCAACATTTGCACAGGTTTTAAAACCCCTGAAGGAGCGGAACATGGTACAAAAAATTAGCACTCATGTCTGGGAGAGCAGGGTTTGATGAATCTGGTTAATGCACACCTGATAATCATCACCTCTTTGTAGTGCCTAACTTTTCTGATGTTTAATACACACCTGATAATCAACGAATCGTCTTTTATTCCAATACAATTAAATAATTAACATAAAGCCTTACAAGTTCTGAAACCCATGCAACAAGTGCGAGCCAAATGAATGTTGAAACCCACTGAGGCGATGCGATAAGAAAAGCCATTGGATATATGGAGCCCAAGAAATATATGCGAGCCACATGAACACTGGAACCCATGGTGGAAATGCGAGCCATCACTGGTGTGAAACCCAAAAATGAAATGCGAAGAGCCACATCAATAACGAAACCCACGAAGAAAATGCGATGCAATGTACGAGCCAAATAAAAGTTGAAATCCAAATCAAATTTGCGAACCTGTGGGTAGTTGACCAAAAATGTTTCCTACGACATCCACCCCCCAAAGCACGAGATTGCACGAGGTTATCCAGAGAATAACCGACCCAATTTCTGGACTGTTGGGAGCAGAGCCCATGTATGTCCGTGAAGTGGCTCGAAGGGCTAAGGAAATGAAGGAGTATCACAGCCCCGTTCTCGGAAAAAGATACTTCTCATGGAAGAAGAACGACCCACGAGATGTTTTTATAAAGGACGCACCAATCGGCTGGGCGGAGTGCGTGGCTGCACTGAAGACCCTGACCAAAAAAACAAGAACGCTTACCCACGCCCCAACCTCATTGGTTGACCTTCTTGAGGACGAATACGGTAGAAAATTTATGGTGGGAAGCATTGTCCCCACAGCAATGTACATTGTGAACCCCCTGCCATCTTTTCCTCAAACAGGAGGCATAATCTATATCCCCAACCACATCTATTTCTTAACGGGCAGATACGAGGACGACAAGAGGTACAGGCGAGCATTGCAGAGGAAGATTGATGATGTGGCAAGGGCATCCTCGGCGGGATTCAGGAATGCGAGGAACTGGGAAGACATAGCGTTTGCCGTGTGCCAGCGAGCCTTTCCCACCTCCACGGTAGTCCCATCCTCCTTCAATTCACCGAAGCCAGACATTCTAATCAAGGAGAAGATGCTGTCGATAGAGATAACCACGAGGAATACCAACCCGTTGGATGAAGACTATCTTACAACAAAACTGATGAATTCCCCCCATTTCTTCGACATATTCATCTTAACCCCTGTTAAATTATCTGATAATGCAAAGAGATTCTTCCCCCGAGTTAGGATAGGCAGGTATCGGATAGAAGGCGGGATTCACGTAAGGCATTTTCCTAATCGAGAAACCGTGGAAGCCCAAAAGAGAGACGTGGGCGTAATCGGGGGGGTAATGGAATACGGTCAGCTTGATGGTTTCGCAGTGATTACGCCAAAGAGCAGGAGGGACGTCAATATTATGCGTAGATTGCATAGAAAGGCGAGACAATACACCCGTGCCGACATGGAAAAATGGATGCTGAGGGCGATAAAGGACATGTTTTACAGAATCAGCATGAATATCTATGTGATTTATAGACGACTATACTATCTGAAAGAAAGAAGAAAACCGAGAAGCGTCCTATACCGACACGCCGAAGCATTTCTTCGGAACACTCTTGATATGACCCCTGAGCGGGCAGAGGCACAGATATTCAGGTTGAGGGACATGGGATGGGTTGACTTCAAAGACAAGAGATATGCGATACGATTCATCAGGACGTTGTGATTATCACCTGAAGAATGGATGATAAATTAGCAATATTCATCGGAATATCCACAGGGATAGCGTTTACTGGTTGGTGGTTACTCCACGTGATATGGGTACACCTGAACGGTTATTCTGTAGTCTTTCGATTTTTTGAACCCAACTCTTGGATATTGTGGACAGAAACGATTGGTCTAACTTTGCTCGTAACCATCTCATGCTATGGCTTACTACGGTTGGTTAGAAGCGAAGATTGATAAGATTTAGTGTCTCTGTAATTCACTAATGATCTTTTATTCAATTCTATCTTATTCTTTAATATGAACACAAGAACAAGGTTTGGTTTGACATTGCTTCTACTCACGGTTCTAATTCTCTCGGCTTCTGCCGATTGGATTACCCCCGTAGGTGTTACTGATTATTCCAGTCAAGAAGCAAGTCATCATGCATCAAATTCTATAGATAACAATTTAAGCACGAGCTGGTGGGAAGAAGAAGCAAAATATGATACTGACCTTACAGATTATGAATGGTATATAACCTATGACATGAATGAAACATATAATTTTTCAAAGATACGAATTTATGCTGAGGGTAATCAAACTAATGCCCCCTGTAAAGTAATCGATATAAGAGTGTGTAATGATTCTGCGTGTGTAGGGGAGAGTAATCTGCTTTCATCCTATTGTGCTTTCTCAAACATTTGCGAATGGCAAGAGTGTAATTTTACGATAACAGAGGGAAGGTATATTTTTATTGGGGGGGGTATATACGAAACTGAATGTATAAATGTTAGTAGTAGTCTATCAATGAACTATTTTTATGAATTTGATGGATATGAAGCACCAACTACAACAACAACAACTACTACAACTACAACAACTACTCTTGCAGGGTTTTATCCCGCAGTGTACCTGTGTGGCGACCACATCTGCACCAAAGAAGAGCTAACGCAACAGGAAATAACCTCGACAACAACCCCCACACAACAGATAGAAATGGGATATATCCCGTTGGATGTAACCCAGAAAATCCCGTTCACAGACATAACAGTCTCACTTCCGTTTCTGGGGACAACCCCTATTCTCTTCCTGCTTCTGCTCCCTCTCGGAGCAGGGACAGTATATCTGCTCTGGTTTAAGGATTAGTGTCTCTGCAATTCACTAATAGCCTTTTATTCCCTCCTATCTTATTCTTTATTAATGTCAACTAAAGTAGTTGGCTTGTAACTGATTAGATTCACAACTTAAAAAGGAGGTGACAAGTGGCAATTCCTCCCACGAATGAATTCGTGGGTATCCTTGCCACGTTTTTGATGAAATTAACAGAGGAAACCAAAAGCCTATTGAAGGCAATACTTGTTCTTACCTTGGTATTCTTGGCTCTATTGTTTATTACCCCCATGAAAATCACACTCACGGTGAAAGACGCAGATACAGGAGAGCCAATAGCAGACATTCCTGTCTGGATAACGCAAATAGGTGAAACCAGACGCACCAATGCACAGGGTCAATTAATCTTTTATGGGATACAGGGTCAGTGTTATAATTTCGAGGTAAATTACGGGGAATTTCATGGTTATGAATCCAAAAAGACCAGATGTTTAGCAGAGTTCGGAGAGGGTGCAAACCTCCCTGTAACTGTCGAATTAGAAAAGAGCGGGATACACCCAGCGTGCACCGTTGGACACATGACCTGTGCGACAGAGGCTGGAAAACACATAGTCCAAAAATGCGTGATGAATGGGCTCGCCCACTGGGTGAAGGTAGACACCTGCGAAGCGGTGTGTGCGTGTATCAGCCCGACAAACTGTTACTGTAAGGAATTCGCATGTGTCGCTGGTTGGACATGCAAGGACAGGTGGCACAGGGGCTATCTTAAAGCAGACTGCACGTGGGCGGATGTTACCTTTTGCGGTACTGGCAGAGAATGTGTCGGTGGCACCTGCATAACTATCAAAGAATGCACGCCAGGATGGAAATGTAAGACAGATACAAGTTACGGATATCAGAGCGGAGACTGTTCGTGGCGTGATATAAAACCTTGCCCATATGGATGCGTGAACAATAGATGTTATACGAGTCCCCCAACTACAACGACAACTACAACCACACTATATCGTCCGCCTCCAGGAGTAACTACGACTACAACCACAACCACAACACTTGCACCGTTACCTGAGGAGATACCCCCAGACATAATATCCCCTAAATATGCACCCGCACCCTCCTTGCCTTACGTGGAAGAAGTGGAAGAAGAGGAAGAAGTGGAAGAAGAGGAAGTAAAAGAGGTCGATTATATGCCTTATCTGCTGGTGGTTGGGGCAATCGCAATCATAATTGTGACTATCTCGATGCTATTGCGACCCAGATATCCCTATAAGATTCCAGAATTCATAAGAGGAAAGAGATAAAAATGCAAACACTCGCTACAATGATAATTCAAAAATGGTAACAAAGCAAGAATGTGAGAGGAGAGGGATGAGGTATTTAGAATATGATGTTTATGGTAATAAGAATCCTGTGTGCTATTTATCTCCAATGGGATTTGAGCATACTGGTACATGGGATTGGGGTGGTACAGTAAGAATTGAACAAAGGTCGGCGGGGAGGAAAGCAGAAGAGGGAGTGAAAAACGTGCTTGTTGAGGTATGTACTACAAGACGGGGTCGTGTCTCCTGCGAACATTTATTTTTAGATGATGATGAATTTAGTAAATTAGTAAAATTATTTAATAAGGCGAATAGCAATTTAAAAGTTGCAGATAGCTTTTAGGACAAGCACAGAATATAAGAGGAGAGAGGTAAACAGAATGGACAAAAAAGCATTAAAAATTATCGAGGACGAGAATCTGGATATTCTCTGTGCCCCCTTCAAAGATACAGAAGAAACGTTCTGTATCGTCGGAGGCTGGGACGATGTTGGCAAACTTGTCTCCCTATACAACAACTTAGACCACCTTGTTCCTGATGGAGACATTCGCACAGACAGTGCGACAGGCGAGTTCTTGGGAGACCTGCATGAAAAAGGAGACTGGGATAACACCCCCCCATTTATTGTTCCAGAGGGTCTGAAAGAGATGGAAGACATATTGGAAGCTGATTGGGGATTCTCTGACGAATACGCTATGTGTGATGATACTGGAAAGGTCGTAAGGACTTCACCAGATAGTTATGGATGGACTCCAGACTACTGGCTCAGAGATTCAGAGATAATCTGCGATATTGACCCCAAGGAATATATTGCAGAGTGCAAAAACAAATTGATGAACTGCAACCTCGTAGACCCAGAGGAACACGGTTACGTCAAGATTGAAAAGGAGTTCTCAACAGGATTGTATGAGTGGGCTAACGATGACCCGAAAAAGCTGATGGAAGCACTGAATAAGGAAGGAATCGACGTGGTATTCCAAGTCTATCCTTCGCAATTCACACAGGACTGGGAAATTTATGTTCCCAAAAACCAGAAGAAGGAAACAGAACGCCTACTTGACGAGATAAGCCACAAATACGAATATGGGAAGTCACCAGCAGAGTTAACTAAAAAATACCTTGAGGAAGCGTCTGAGATAGTCAGCGAGATGAGAGCCAAAGGCGAAAAAGGGATTATCTACGCAAAACCGACAGAGAAGGGAAAGGCAAAAGTTAGGGTAGTCTCACCGAAGGAATTCGTAAAAGGGATTAAGGATTAATTGTGGACTTATCTGGGTGGAAGTGGGACAAAACTACAAAGGGAATTAGGTTGAAAAGGGGAGAGAGATGAAAAAACCAGAGAAAATATTTAGGGAATTCTTAAAGGAATCCGAAAGGAAATTGGATAATAGTGCAATCAACAGGATAGTCGGAGAAACCAGAAAAGCTGTCCTGACAGAAGCAGAAGTGGACGCTGGACGAAAATTCTACGATTGGGTTTTGAAGAACATCGGTGAGAGATACAGAATAATTGGCGGAAAAACATGGATATTCCAAACGAGCATCGGAAAGGTACTAATCCCCAAGGAGCTGGCAGAAAGAAGATTGTGGCTTAATAAGCACTGTTGGGATTCGTATAAAAAAGTTTAATCTAAATCAACAAAAAATGACAGAAAAAAATCTTCCGTTTTCAGGAGTGGAATGTAACCACAGAACAGGCATATGCAAGGTCTGGTGGATGGCGACAATTAAGGATAAGCCGATTACGGTTGAGGTGCGGATACCCGACTATGCTAAAGCACTTCGGATTCCCAATCCCCGCTCAGCCGAGCTATATCTGGACGACATACTCAATGATTCAAGTGCAATTCTCTAAAAGTAAAATAAAATGGTAAACATTGATAAATTTTGCAGGGAGGCTAAGGGACTTCGTGTGGGGGGTGCCTGTATTGTTGGGGAAAGGCAGGTGGATAGTCCCTTCGCAGGCACTCCGAAGGAGCTGGCTGATGAAATCAACACATTCTTCCATAAGAAGATGACAGACATCATCCTGTCTGTTGGTCTAACTGGATTTGGGGATGATTTGGATGTGGTTGAGAGATTTCAGGTGGTTAGAAACGTCCCTAAAGGGATTAGGTCGGTAGGTATAGTCTCTTATTATGGGAAGATACCCATTCCTAAGTTAAAGCCAAGAGCTAAAATTGTTAAGGGCGATGAGGATTTCACTGAGGAGGAGATAGCAGAATTCCAAAAATATATTGGAGGATATATACCTCTATAAAAATGGAAAAATTTAAAGGATTATCCGAGGAGGAATGTGCCCGCAAGGACGGAATTCTGCGGGACGGCGTGTGT
>Ga0190285_1000109_pt1 | contig 17384 bp, 15 predicted proteins | sample 48691823_MG_FD_163429 | JGI IMG/M metagenome (GOLD analysis project Ga0190285, IMG submission 163429) | Hydrothermal vent microbial mat bacterial communities from Southern Trench, Guaymas Basin, Mexico - 4869-18-2-3_MG | ecosystem: Environmental > Aquatic > Marine > Hydrothermal vents >...
CATCCTGATTACAAGAAGCGAAGAAAACGATGAGATTGTCGTGAACATTGATTGGCGTAGCTTTGAATCATCAAAATATCTCGAGGACGTGAAAGTCACAGTCCGCGCAAGACCGCCGGAATGTTTCAAGGGCGACAAGACAGGGACCCGAATTGAAATTGGAAGGCTGCGCACCAGGTGGAATCGCGGTATGGTCAGAGAACTTCACCGGAACATAGTGTCCATTTGTTCCCCATTTCAGGGGGTTGGCGAGTTTACGCCGAAACTGGTATTGACTCAGAACAAGGAATGGCTTGAGGGTCTCATAAAGCTGCCGGACGCACTCGCATCTTCGCTGTTTCGCGCCTCATGCGTTATGGACGGAGAGAAGCTGGATTACGATTACAGTTTTGAGCCTTTCCCCGGGATGGATCGCGTCGAACCGCGGAAACGTAAAGAATCCCTGAATTTGCGTGACGATCCGAAGAAGCCGGAGGAGACGAGCCGATGGTCTTTGACGGATGGAATCAGGATAGGGAAGGTACGGCTCGATCTATCCGCGTTCGATCTCGAACCTCAGACCTTGGCTCTGGGAGTTGCCGACAAGAAAGGACTCAAGGAATTTCTGAAGCTTAACGGGGGAATCCGAGTGTACAGGAGCGGAATACGAGTCTACAATTACGGCGAGCCGGAAAATGATTGGCTGGGATTAGGCGGCAGGCGCGTGAACGTGCCGGCATCGAGAATCAGCAGTAACCTCATCATAGGGGCAGTATCCCTGTCGGGAGAAGACAGCATAGATCTTCAAGAGAAAACCAACCGAGAAGGGTTCGTTGAGAACGAAGCGTACATCCGTTTTCGAAATGCGGTCCTCTTCGCTGTGAAACAAATTGAGACGGAGAGAAACTTCGATAAGAAGCGCATCCGCGTTGCCTATTCCAGCCAAGAGCAGAAAGAGCCTGTGCTTGAGGATTTGGCGGACCTACGCACGGAAGTGGAGAAGCGGGGGCTGGCAAAAGATCTGGGGCCATATCTGGACAGAATCGAAAACCAGTTTCAGGACGTGAAGGATACGTTGCTGACGGCAGCCGGTACCGGACTGAGTCTCGCAGTAGTTATTCACGAGGTTGAAAAAGGCATTAATTTGCTTTCCATAGCAGTCAAAAGAGATTCGAATATGAAACAGGTCCGGGCGCTCGCAACACATCTTTCTGAGTTGGTAGACGGTCTTGCGTATCTTGCGCGCGGGTCCGGCTTCAAAGAGGAAAAGGCCAGCACTCTCATCCGTCACGCCATCTTGAATACCAGATACCGTACTCAGTACCACAAAATTTCCATTGTCAACGGCCTCAAAATGGGCAATTCTGACTTTTCAGTCAGGTGCTCACGCCGACTCATCATAGCGACCCTGATGAATCTTATCGATAACTCGATCTGGTGGCTTGACAACAAGGGGGGTGCTGATAAGAGCATATTCCTTGGGACCAGCAACGACTTGTCTGAAACCACATCAATAGTAGTAGCAGACAACGGCCCGGGCTTCATTGATCCACCCGAGTATCTTGTGGTACCTTTCCTCAGTCGCAAGCCGGACGGAATGGGTCTGGGATTGCACGTGGCGAGTGAAGTCATGAAAACCCACAACGGTCGGCTTGAATTTCCGGACAAAGGCGACGTTGAACTTCCTGACGGTTTTGCAGGAGCGGTAGTTGCACTCGTTTTCGGGAGTAAGTCATGAACGGATTGAGAAACGCTAGAGTCGTGGTAGTGGACGATCAGCCAGATCACGGTCTAAAACTGATTCAAGCCTTTTCAAGAATGGGGATTGCGTCCGCCTATTTCACAGGCATGGAAGACGATTTGAGCGAGGGGAAACTCAAGGGTGTCTTCAAAGGGGTACGTCTTCTGGCTGTTGACATGGTCTTGCTCGAGACAGCATCTGAGGCCGGAAGCCCTAGGTTCGCCGTCACTGTTGTAGATAACTTGTTGGAGGAAAACCACGGCCCGTTCATCATCATCGCTTGGACCAGGCACGACGATATCGTTGAAGAATTCGAGAATCTCCTTGACGAGCAGAGACCCGACCTGAAACCGTGCTTGGTGGTGAAGATTTCCAAGCCCGAGGTGATGAGCGATGCCCACTTTCACACGAGTGAAAGCACTGCAAACGGGGAGAAGCAGAAATCAGACGGTTTCGAGGAAACAGAGAAGGCATTTGAGGCCGCGTCACCGAATGTCGACGAGAACGAGCCAACAGGCAGTTCCTTGAATGACTGTGTGTGGTCCCCGCCAGAGCGTTCCGAGATGCATGTTGATGGTGATCTCCCTGTACCTGATGGTGCGAATGCTGACTCAGGGAAAGACCCCGATGAAACTTCTGTAGTCCCCGTCCAGCAACCAACCGATGGCCATTTAGTCCAGTTCGACGTTGATTCTGATATGCTGGTTCAGAAACTGGAAGAACATATGCGGGATTGGTTTCCTCTTGATCTTATTCTGGACTGGGAGCAACGCGTTCACGACGCTGCATCTGCCTCAATTGCCACTCTTTTCGAGATAGTTCCGGCACCGTGGAACGAGGGAATAGAACGTCTTCTAGTGGCTTTGGCGCACGCGTCAGGGGGTAAGAAACTTGAGAGCCCAGCCTTCGCACTGCGATCATTGTTGGACGCGTTGAATCCGATCCATTTCGATCACATTGGCCAATCCGCGCACGATGTGGGGGATACGGAAAGGAGTTTTCAGCGGTTGCTGGCCAGCAATCAGACTACTCTTCCGGGAAGCTTGGTCGGTCGCGTAAATCGTATGTTGTTGCTGGACACGTCGGCACCGGACCGTGTTCTCCCTGGCAACGTCTACGTGCAGGGCCGCTGGACTCCGCCGGATTCATGTCCGATCCGGGATGGAGCAATCCCCCCAAATGATCTTGTGAGCGATCTGTTCGACACTAAAGAACTCCCCCAGTCAGCGGCCCAGGTCATCGCTGGATATTCCGTACCGGTGCTTGTGGAAATCAATCCGGCCTGTGATCATGCTTCGCAAAAAGCAAAGTATGCTCGACTTGTGGCTGGGTTGCTGATCCCTGACCTGTTCTGTAATAGTAAGGAGGCTAGCAAATGTGGAAAGAGGATGGAGAAACTGGCGAAGAAGTTCAAAGCAGGATCGCTTTTCGTGAAGGTTGTCGGACCGTTCCAGATTGACATCCCAGAGATCAAGCTGTTGCCTGCGGACTATAGTCTCGTTCTTGACGCCCACTACATCCACGGTTTGAGGTACGAGGATCTGGCCCAACAGAGGGAAGCATTCCGTCTTCGCAGCCATGTACTCGTAGATGTCCAGTCCTGGTTTGCAAGTCATGCTTCACGGCCGGGAATTGTCTCAGTCTGACACAAAAACACTGGTTGTTCTTACCAGACGTGTCCAGCTGCCACAACCTCTTGCCTGATTATGGCGCCAATCCGTTCCGCCAGTCGGGGAGGAACTGCATTGCCGACGTGCTGAAATTGATAGGTGCGCGGGCCGTAGAAGATGAAATCATCCGGGAATGACTGAATCCTGGCTGCTTCCCTCACAGTGAGGCTCCTGTTTTGATCGGGGTCAGGATGAATGAACATGTGTCCATCCTTCGCCATATGGGCCATCACGGTCGGTGAGGGTTTTTCGTACACAAGGCGTCGGTATTTGTCGTGAAATATGTCATCGCGGTAGACCATGAGGTGCCGGGCGCCATGCTTCTCCACTGCATCGTGCCCCTTCTCACCCGGTTCCAGGAGACCGTAGAGGAGTTGGTCGCGGATGTTCAGCGGGCGTGAAACGTGATTGAAAATCACTGTCTGAGATCCGGCTCCCATTTCGAGCGCATACGCCGACAGCCGACCTCTGCGCGTGGGCTTCCTGCAAACTTCCCCTCCATCGTTTTGGTCCAGTTTGGGTAGGTCAGCAATCGCTTGGCTTAGTGTGGGTCCCGGATTCCGGAAACTCCCTAATCTTTCCATGATGTTGGTGACTATCACATCCGCCTTGTCACCGAAGTGAGCGCCAGATATCCCGACGAAGAGAGCTCTGAGCCTGCGCTGCGGGACTGCAAACGCGTGAGTGTTCACACGTACGGCCCGGGTTGCGTAGCCGTGATTGAGATCCTGCAAGATCTGATCACGATAGTATCCGTTTTTCAACGAAAAAAGACCCAGTACGTTTTCCATCACAACCACTCTGGGCTTGATGTTCCTCACCAGGCGAACGAACTCTTTATACAATTCGTTCCGTGGATCGTTGATAAATCTCTTTTCTCCGTTAGCCCCTCGTATTCGAGCGCCAATTGTACTGAACCCCTGGCAGGGTGGCCCCCCCACCAGGAGGTCAACGGGACCGGTTGCTTTCGGATCAAGGAGGTTGGAAGCGCGAACTTCATGGATGTCCTTGCATACGATTCTGTCTGGATCAACCTCGGGATGATTCAGGCGATAGGTCTGGCATGCCCAGGAATCGTTGTCGATGGCCGCTTTGATCCTGTAGCCGGCTCTTGCAAGCCCGAAGCTGGTTCCTCCTGCCCCGCAGAATAGATCGACCACCGTAGGACCGTCACGGTGCTTCTCGGGAGCGGTCAGTATCTGTGAGCGGGGCGTTTTGCAGAACCTTGTCAATGGACACTTCGTACAGCGAGGATTGGCGGCCGAACAGATTTCCTGTCCGTGCGCCACCAGATTGACGTGAAGTTTGTATGCCAAGTTGGCGGGAACCAGGTCTGCCAGTTTCTCCTGGTCTTCTCGATGATCACGAGATTTTCGGATGACCCCGATTCTTGAAAGCACTCGAATACAGTGGGCATCAGCCGGGAAAGTCTTTCTGCCCAGGGTATACATCATGAGGCACCGCGCAGACTTTGTTCCCACCCCGGGAAGTGAGGTCAGAAAGCGCTCGCACACCGGGTTAGTTGACGGCATCAGTGGATTCAAACTCAGTTCGCCCATCTCGGTCTTGATTCTGATGAGGGCTTCACGGATATCCTGTGTTCGCGTTTCTTCAAGCCCGCTCCCATAGAGCAGTTTCACCAGATTCTCCGGCCTGTCTTCGAGAAGATCATTCCATTTCGCGTACCGCTTCTTCAGTCTTTTGAAGATTCGCCGACCAAGGTTTATTGGAGTCTTGCGAGTCAGCATAAGGTATATGAGACAATCCAGAGGATCTTCCGGATTGCCATGGCGCGGATTGCCATGCAGTTCTTCCAGAATCCGCGATAGGAGTCTCCAGTCGGGCTTTCCATCTACAAATGGCCTGGGTACCCACTTTTTCGTCGGTGCCTTCTTCACCGCTAAGACTGAAGCTGCGGATCTCGAAGTGTCGGTGGGGGCTGACCGGACCCGATCCAGTAGCATTCTCTCCACAATGACTTTGTCTTTGAATTTCAATCCAGATCACCCGTTCGCCCGCGCATTCCGCGACGCACAAGATTGTCCTCAAGAACGCTCAGAAAGGCAACCCTTTTCTGTTTTGATCCGAGCATCTCCCAGGCGATTTCTGCACGTCCCGTGCTACACACAACCGTGGAAAATCTTGAAGGCCTTTTCGTGTGCCCGCTTCTTGGCACACGAGACAAGCATGGGTGTCATTTTGCAGTCATGAGGAACCATTCTTGTGGGGGGATGGGGGCATCTAGTGCGTACTGGGGAGTGGGAAGATTCGGGCAGAGCGCTGAGCGCGGTATGACGGATTCTCAGTTCTTTTTGGTCTTCTCCATCTTTTCGGCAATGCCTATCAGTCTGGCTTCCAGATCCACCAGTTTGGCCTGCAATTTCCTGTTGATTTCAGTCTGGTCGGTTTTCCGGGCCTGTTTCAGTGAACGCCCGGGCGTGCTCATGGAGAGCTTCATATCAGCCAACTCCGTTCGGATGCCCCGAAGAGCCTTTATCATTGCCCTTCCATTGTCTACAGAGGCCTGAGTGTAGTTCTGAAATGCCTTTTCCGTGTTTTCCCCCTTTTCTTCGAGGTTCCCGAGCATCCTATTTGCTTTGCGTTCCATCCTTTCGGCTGCCGCGGCCATCCTGGGCATACCGGTGGACATGATGCTCATGTAGTAGACCATCGCGTCCATGTTTGACTGGATTCGGGAGAAGTTAGGAAGGCTTGCACACCCGGACAAGAGAACGAAGCCTACGACGATAGCGATCCTTTTCAGGCTGTGTGTCATTTTTCCGTCCCTAATGTGAAAATCAGAATCCGGCAGAATGTCCGGTTCCTGATGGGGCACTTTTCCTCGCCGGTCTTCGCGGCGGCCTCAAAGCCTCCATTTGTACTTTCCGAAGGTCTTCGGATCCAAGATCTCATCGGATATTTCAATGCCGAAGAGAGCGTTCTCCTGCCTCAGACGGATCCGAGTTTTCTTGTCCACAATGACGATCTCCTCTTCCCTTGGGAATTCCCTGCCCTTTTCGTTCCGAAAGAATTCCACCACCCGGAAAGTACGTTGGACTTTTCCCTTGGCGTCTATTGTCTGGGATTTCAGAATGAGGAAGTCGTTTTTCGTGACCCACACTAGCCTATGGCCTTTGTCGCCGGGCGGAGTGATCTTGATCACGTAGCAGTCTTTCCCGTCGTTCATTTCTTCCCTGGCAATGGTCTGCGATTCCCCGGCCTGCGGCATGAACGTCAGGAAATCAGTCATTGTCAGACCGGTCTCTCCAATGTTGGCGGACTCGTTGTCCGCGGCCAGCGGCAGTGTCCGGCCTGTGGCAGGTAGGAACATGTACGCGGCGGGCCTCTTGTCTTTCGCCACCCGGAAGAGAATCCTCAAACCCTTGGACTCTTCGGGCGCCTCGAAATCCAGGAAAAACGCGCCCTCACCGTTCATTTTCTTTCCCATGAGCCAGATACGGTGCTTGGAAATGGTCTTCTTACCTTTGAGAGTCGTGATTCTTAGAAACACGCGAAAAGAGTCTGCAAGATTCCTCTTGGCGATCTCTTCCAGAATTTCGTGCGCGGTCATGGCATGCACGAACCCGGGCGCGCCAAGTAGAGCCCCCCCTAAGAGAACAACCAGAACACTCTTCGCGTACCGGATCATGAACACATACCCTCTCGCAGCCGCATGTCCACTATGCCTTCGGAGTCATGCGCCTGCAAAAAGCCACTTCAAAACTTAAGTTTACTGCTAATTACAAACTGTTGTAATGTATGACTAATTTGATTAGCACAAAAGTCGAGTGTTTGTCAAGGAAGTTCTTGCTCATTGCGGCGCCAATCAGTCATTCGGGGTCAACTCGCAAAATATCATTGCGAGCGCAGCGGAGCAATCTCCTGCGCCCTCTTGTTGCCGTTGAATCGAGTTCCGCGTCCAAATCAATCGGCACAAGCCCGGTGTCCAGCGAGACTTATGGGTAAAGATCACGGCAGACCCTGGGAACGAGAGGAACAACGGAACGGGCTTTCATACTTCGTTGTGCCTTTGTTTCTAGGCATGTAAATTGGTATCAGCCTCTGAAAAGGTCTGTTGTCTCAGAATCTTGCTGATTCTCGATCCAATTGACGCGTTTTTCCAGGGCTGCTATAGTTCGGCTGGATCGCAAGGGAGAGAAGCCATGAGAATCGCTATCCGGGTGATCGTCATACTGTTCGTTACTCTGGGCCTCGCAAGCGGGGCTTGGGCCCAGTGGCCATTGGGCAAGATGCCCCCAACGTCCGGTCAGTCAAAACCAGGCCCTAACTTGACGGTTACCGGGAGGTTCCAAGTATTCATTTCCCCTCACTTAAAGGACCAAACCTTTATGCTCGATACCGACACAGGCCGGGTCTGGATTATGAAAAAGGATCACTCAACCGGCGACTTCTCCTGGAAGCGCATTCCCGTGGAAGAAGTGGATGGGGAAAAGAAAGGAAAGTCGGCTTCCACGAACTGATAGCCGTTCACGGGCTGCGGCTTTCACGTAATGTCGCCGCCACATACCCCATTTTGGTTGCACGGCAGTAACGGGCGGGAGGTCCATCTCAATAGGATAAGCCCGGTTGCGCGCCCGCGCGGTGGGAAGGAGACCGTGGGAAACGTGATGGAGAAACACCGGCCCGTTGAGAGTCGAACGGACGCACCTAAGATAACGGAGCGGCCGGAGACGGATGAGTCTCGCTCCGATTCGGACACAAGGGAGCAGAGTGCCTTGGTCTCTCGGCAAGAGATCGCCGACCGGTTGGGAGCGGACAGGGAGCAGGAGACCCGCAGGAGGATGTGGGGTCGGGTTCTGGTGGTATTGGGGGCCGTGACAATCCTGGATTCCTGGTCGATGTTCCCGATTCCCCTGATAGGTTTTCCCGCGATTGTTGTCGGCGTTGTGGTGATGATGCTCGGCGGCACGATGCTGGCGGGCCGTAGGAGGTTGAAGGATACCAATGAAGCCTTGATGATAGCCATGAAATACGGCAACCGTCTTACCGTCGCCAGGTTGGCTTTGGAACTGGACATCTCCCTCAACAGGGCGGAGAAGATAGTCAAGAAACTCGTGGACAAAGGCATAGCCGAAATAGACCTCGACAGTCTCGATCCCGATGAAGGGATCGTTTACAAGATAAGGGGGATATGAGTCATGAACAGTAAACTACAGCGGAGGACTTACCGATCATGAGAAAGAACGGTTACAAAGTTGCAGTGGTCGGCGCGACCGGAGCGGTCGGGAACACCATGATAGGTGTTCTGGAAGACCGGTCGTTCCCGGTGAGCGAGATAGCGTTGTTGGCTTCGGAATCAAGAGGGAGAACCCTCAAGTTCAAGGGGCAGGACCTTCCGGTTCAGAAGCTCACCGAGACATCTTTTGACGGAGTGGACATCGGTCTTTTCTCCGCCGGAGCCGCGATCAGCAAAGAATTTGCGCCCATAGCAGCAAAAGCAGGCTGCGTAGTGGTCGACAATACTTCACACTTCCGGATGGACCCGGATGTGCCGCTTGTGGTACCGGAAGTGAATCCGGAGGCGATTGCAGAGCACACTCCCGGAAACATAATAGCCAATCCCAATTGTTCTACCATTCAGATGGTGCTGACGCTGAAACCCCTTCACGATGAAGCTGGAATCAAGCGTGTCGTGGTTTCCACATACCAGGCCGTATCGGGCACGGGCAAAGACGCCCTGGAGGAGATGCTGGTCCAGTCCAGAGAAATTTCCAATGCCGTCCAGTGGACAAAGAATGACGGTCTGGACAAGTTGCAGGAGGGCTTGGCGCGTTTCCGTCACATGAAAACCGATGTCTATCCTCACCGCATTGCGCACGAGTGTCTGCCTCACATAGACGTGTTTCTGGATAATGGCTATTCCAAGGAAGAGATGAAGATGGTCAATGAGACTGCGAAGATCATGGACCCTTCCATCAAAGTCACGGCTACCGCAGTGAGGGTCCCCACGTTCTTCGGGCATTCGGAATCGGTGAACGTGGAGACGGAGAAGAACATAACCCCTGAGCGGGCAAAGGAGTTGCTGAACAATTTTCCGGGAATCAGAGTGGTGGACGACCCCAAGAACAACGTCTATCCGTTGGTGACCGAGGCCGCGGGTTCGTATGACACCTTGGTCGGGCGAATTCGCAAGGACGAGTCCATTGAAAACGGGCTCAACTTGTGGATTGCTTCCGACAATATTCTTAAAGGAGCGGCTCTGAACGCGGTTCAGATAGCCGAGATCCTGGTGAAGGACTATCTCTAGGGCTTGTCCCGAAATAAGTACTACAATTCATGAATCCTGAAAGTTCGCCGGGATGACGACACCGTCGGAATTGAGACGTTTATTCTGTGACAGGCCCTTAGTACACTATAGAAGGAAAAGGAGAGCGGATGAGCGCGAAGCGTGAGGTTGTGATCGTGAGCGCGGTACGGACGCCGCTGGGCGCCTTCAACGGCGGTCTCAGCGGTATTGGAGCCACGGAACTCGGGGGCATGGCCGTTGCACAGGCAGTGAAGAGGGCCCGGATTGAGAAGTCTGATGTGCAGGAGTGCATAATGGGGCAGGTGCTTCCCTGCGGAAGCGGTCAGAATCCAGCGCGCCAGGCCGCGCTCAAGGCCGGTTTGCCGTTTGAGACCGAATGCTTGACGATCAACAAAGTCTGCGGATCAGGACTCAAGGCCGTCATGCTCGCGGCTCAGGCCATACAGGCCCGGGACGCGGACATCGTAATCGCCGGCGGTATGGAGAACATGAGCGCGGCCCCCTATTATCTGGAAAAGGGCCGATTCGGATATCGCATGGGAAACGGAGCCCTGGTGGATTCAATGGTCCATGACGGCCTCTGGGACATCGTCAATGATTTCCACATGGGGATCAGCAATGACCTGTGCAGCGAAAAGTACAGTGTTTCCAGAGAAGACCAGGACAAGTACGCCGCGCAGAGCTATTCTCGGACACTGGAATCTATTGCCGAAGGCCGATTCAAGGAAGAGATCTTTCCCGTTGCCATCCCTCAGAGAAAAGGCGACCCGAAGATATTCGATACTGACGAATGCCCGCGGGAGACCTCTTACGATGCTCTGAGCAAGATGAAGCCTGCATTTCAAAAGGACGGCTATGGTACGGCCGGGAATGCCTCGATCATATCCGACGGAGCGAGCGCAGTCTGTGTCATGGCTGAGGAGACCGCGAAAGAGAGGGGATTGGAACCCCTTGTACGAGTAGGAGCGCAGGCGAGCGCAGGACTTGACATGAAATATGTCCTTATGGCGCCCATACTCTCCATACCCAAGGCGGCCTCGAAGGAGGGTGTTGATTGCAAGTCCATCGAGCTTATGGAAGTGAACGAGGCCTTCTCCGGCTCTACTGTAGGCGTGATAAGGGAATTGGGACTGGATCCTGATCGCTGCAACGTCAACGGTGGGTCTGTGGCTATGGGGCATCCTATCGGGGCCAGCGGAGCGCGAGTCCTGACTACTCTGATCTACGCCATGAAGAGCAGAGACAAGAAGACCGGCATGGCGTCCCTTTGTCTCGGAGGCGGAGAATCGGTCTCCCTGTTCGTCGACCGGTGAATGACACTCGTGAGTGCGGGTTGATAAGAAATTGCGGCCCGAAAGAAGGCACACCAAAACGTAAGAATACCCGGCATCCTGGCGGGTTATGATCGTAGGGGCTACGCATGCGTCGCCCTCTTCGATGGTCGGGAAGCCCCCGCACGCGGGAGGCGCGGGATTCCGCATTCGCCAATCCGCATTCCGGTAGGCGCGATTTCCTGTATGGGGTACAGACGCGTGGTAAACGGCGATTTTGCAAGGCGACAGGGATCTCGCTGGAGGATTAGATGTTGTTGGAACACAATCCCGATTCATTCATGACCGGCCGTGATCCATTCGTGAATCTCGATATCGTGGAGAAAACTTCCTCCGCGTTGGTCCAGGATCTGACGTTTGAACCTCATCATGAGGGGTTTATGGGGATCCCTCATGGAGGTCTGGCAATGGGGCTGTGTCTGGACCAGTGGCGCGGCGTTGGTCGGCCCTTGTACCCTGTAACCGTAAACTTCAAGTTCGGTGGGTCGGGGTTGCCGATCGGGGCGCCGGCGCTCTTTTCCGTGAAGCTGCAAGAGGAAAGCCGTCAGGGGCCCCGCATTATAGCGGAGATTATCAAACACGGCGAGACGCGACCCTATCTTCGGGCCGACATTGCCCCGGCCAAAGCGGAGAGCGCGTCCATTGGGCTTCCGGAACCGCCCGGAAATGATTTTCGAATGTTGCCATACTACGAGAATTGCTTTGTTTGCGGGCATCACAGGACGGCACCGGGGCTTCGACGGAGGTTCCGAGTCCACACGATGAACGAATCGCCCGTAACCACGGTCCTTTGGGGCCTTGACAACAACCACCATGAATTGGTGGAGGATTTTCTCATCGGCAAGGAAGAGCTTCATCCAGCCGTGCTCATATCGATTTTCGACGAAAATACGGCCTGGGCCGGATTTTTCCGAACCGGCGGTGCGGGGCTTTCGGTCAGGCTGGACTTCACCCTGCTGCGACCTGTGGGCAAATCGGAGAAGCTCATGTTCATGGGATGGCCGGCCGGGATACGAGGAAACCCGAAAGCCCCCCGTTTTTTCCGGGCGAACGGAATGATTGTTTCACTCGCGGACCCGGTGAATCCTGAGCCGGTAGCCCATGGTTGGGGTGAATGGCTGATCATGGCGCAGTACACTCGGCAGATCAAAGAGAACCTGCTGCCCCGGGAAGACTGGCAATGGATTTTCCCGGATCAATGACCACACCGGGGAATGGACTCCGCATGTAACGGACCGGTCGCACAGGGCAGCGTGCGACATGCCGTCACATGAAAACATCGTCTTAGAGGTGAAAGAGTGTTCGAACAGGTCATAGAAGGCATACTGTGGATACCGGGACGTGACGGGATGCTCCCGGACTCCCATGCGTACATTGTCGGAAAACAGGGTTCAGAGGACTTTTCTCTCGTGGAATGCGGTCTCATGGGCATGGGGGATTACAAGCTGGAACAGCTGGATGCCGCGGGCATCTCCCGTAAACACGTTAAGCGCATCATCATGACTCATACCCACATGGACCACGTGGGCTGTCTCCCTGAGATATCGAGAGAGTTGCCGCACGCGGAGATCTGGGCCCACAAGGATGAAGCGCTGCCCCTTGAGCGAGGGGACAGCCGCATAGTGTACGGAAATAAAATGTTCGAGGATATGATCCGCGCCCAGTATAGCATTTCCGATGATTTTTTTCGGATGCCCGTTCAAAGGAAGCTGGAAGGGGAGGAACTGCTCGACCTGGGTGGTATCGGCTTCAGAGTCGTTCATGTGCCCGGTCATTCCTGCGGCAGCATAGGCCTTTTCAACGAGGAACACGGAATCTTCATATCCGGGGACACCATATACGCTGACGGCGCGATCGGACGCTACGATCTGGTTTCCGCTGATCCTGCCCAACTGAAGGATTCCCTCAATTTGATTGCCGATCTGGGGGCGGACATCCTTTTGCCCTCCCACAATCGGATAGTGAAGGGCGGAGCGGAGCCGATGATCAAAACAACAGTCACCCAGTGGAGTCCACTCTTGGGAACGTGATGGAACCTCCCCATTACCGGAAATCCACAATCATAATGGAAGCGCCCCCGGTTGCTCTCGGAAATTTGCGGGAGCTTGTTCAAGTCAGAGGAACGCTCAAGCCTGGAAATCGAGGCACAACGAAGGATAAAAATGTCCCCTATCATGGTGGGGTACCGTCGTAGGGGCGTAGCATGGAAAGTGTATCAGAACCTGGAAAGACAGGGGAATCGTGCCGCGATCTGTGCATGGCGGAGCCATGCGTAGGGGCGTAGCATGCTACGCCCTCTTATGCGAATGCGCGTTCAAACAAGTGACAAAGAGCACTGCTGGGCAAGCCGGCAGTGGCACACAAGAAACCGATCTCACTCTCTTGATTGCGCATTCCTATGAAAGTCTCGTGAAAAAACCACCCCTTTCCGGGTCAACGTATGGGGTGGCTTGGAGGGGAGATGAGTCTCCCCTCCAAAGATGGCTGGATTCTTAAAGTATTTACAGAACCGCTTACCTCATCCGGGGCGAAGCCACGGACAAGCTGCCCCAAGATTTTCATACTTCGTTGTCGCTTTCTTGCGATGATAGTTGGTATTAGACGGTTGCGCGCCTCCAGCAGCGGCGCGGGCCTAATTCGGCGCACGCCCGTCTTTATGGGAGCGGAATCTCGAAGGGAGTAAACACAGTGGGAAAAACGGTTGCCGAAAAGATAATAGAGGCCCATCTCGTCGAAGGAAAACTTGAGCCTGGCTCTGAGATCGCGCTGACCATTGATCACACCCTTCAGCAAGACGCTACGGGCACAATGGTTTTTCTGGAATTCATGGCTATGGGAATTCCAAGGGTCAAGACGGAGCTTTCAGTTGCCTACGTGGACCACAACCTGCTGCAAGCAGATTTCAGGAACGCGGACGACCACCGTTTTCTGAGATCGGCCGCGGCCAAATTCGGAGTGGTCTATTCCAGGCCTGGGAACGGCATATCCCATCAAGTGCATCTGGAACGTTTCAGTGTGCCGGGCAAAACCCTTCTGGGTTCAGACAGCCACACTCCCACCAACGGGGGATCTTCCATGCTGGCCATAGGCGCGGGGGGGCTCGATGTGGCCATGGCAATGGCAGGGCAGCCATTCCATCTCATCATGCCGCAGATAGTGGGGGTGAGACTCACGGGTTCCCTGCAACCCTGGGTATCGGGGAAGGACGTAATCCTGGAAATGCTCCGTCGTCTGACAGTCAAAGGCGGAGTAGGGAAGATCTTCGAGTACTTCGGGCCAGGGGTGGATACGCTCTCCGCTACGGACAGGGCCACGATCGGAAACATGGGAGCGGAACTGGGATGCACCACGAGCATATTTCCGTCTGACGAGCGGACCCGTGAATTCCTTGAGAGTCAAGGCAGGGGGGCCGCGTGGACGGAGATACTCGCGGATGATGACGCGCGGTACCATGAAGTGATCGAGATGGACCTTAGCTCTATCGAGCCCTTGATCGCGTGTCCGACCTCTCCGGATAACGTGAAAAAGGTCTCCGAAGTACAAGGTATTGAGGTGGCCCAGGTGATCGTGGGCTCGTCCGTCAATTCCTCGTTCCGGGACCTGATGGTAGCGGCCAAGGCCGTGGAAGGTGGTCATTGCCACCCGGACGTCAGCTTCGAGATCAATCCGGGCAGCCAGCAAGTGCTGCTGAACGTGGCAGAGGCCGGAGGCACTATCAATCTGATCATGGCAGGGGCCAGGATTCATCAGTCAGGCTGTCTGGGTTGTATCGGAATGGGGCAAGCGCCCGCGACCGGGACAGTATCCCTGAGGACTTTTCCCAGGAACTTTCCCGGGCGCAGTGGAACAGCCAATGATCAGGTCTACCTCTGTTCGCCCGAGACCGCGGTGGCCGCGGCTGTCAAAGGAAAGATCACCGATCCCAGGGACCTGGGACAGTGTCCCAATGTGTCGAACCCGGCCCGATATGTCATCAACGATGAGAATCTGCTGCTTCCACCGGAAGACGGTTCAAAGGTGGAAGTAATCATGGGCCCGAACATAAAGCCCTTCCCGGAGTTCGGTCCGCTGGAGGAATCCCTGGAAGGCACCGTGATCCTACACGTCGGCGACAACATCACCACGGATCACATCATGCCGGCAGGGAGCAAGATCCTGCCCCTCCGGAGCAACATAGAGGCGATCAGCGAGCATGTTTTCAGCGGTTTGGATCCCTCATTCCCGGAAAGGAGCCGGGACGCGGGAATCGGATTCGTTGTAGGAGCGGAGAACTACGGCCAAGGCTCGTCCCGGGAGCATGCCGCGATTGCCCCAAGATTCCTCGGCATCCGCGCCAAGTTTACGAAGAGCTTTGCCCGGATACACAAGGCGAATCTGATAAACTTCGGCATCCTGCCGCTCACGTTCGCAGACCCCGATGATTGGGAGCGGATAGCCCAGGGCGACGCAATACGGCTGAATAATGTGAGGAGTTCCCTTGAACAAGGAGCGGATGAACTGGTGGCCGAGGTTTCCGGGAAACAGATTCGGGTCCGCATTGATATCACTGACCGACAGCGTGGGATACTGCTCGCGGGAGGTCTGGTCAACCTTGTCGTGGAATCCGGATCATAACCCTTGATACCGGCTCGCTCTCAAACATTTGATGATCTGTTCCAGGACGGCACTGCCGGCTTGTCCAGCAGTGGCGCCCAAGAAACCGATCTCACTCTCTTGATTGCGCATTTACCTGAAAATAGATGAGCCGGGATGACCCTGACGCTCCGCCTTGCACCGACTATCCAAGAGGGCGCAGCATGCGGCGCCCCTACGCGCGGGACCCGGCGAAATGCTGCCGCATTCCGAATTCCGAATTCTGCGCGGGCCCCACGACTTTGCGGACATTTTCGTGCTTCGTTGTGCCCGGCGCCCGGCCGGGCATGTAGGTTCCTATGAAAGTCTCGTGGAAAGCCACCCCTTTTGCGGTTCTACGTATGCGGTGGTTTGGAGGGAAGATGAGTCTCCCCTCCAAAGATGACTGGATTCTTAAGGCATTTATAGCGATTCTCAAAAGTAATCACGGATTGACTCATTGGCGTGCCCCTTCTTTCTCGCTTCTTTCTCGAAAGACCGTAGCCCTGAAGGGGCGTCAGAAAATAGCCCGGGGATTCATCGCCGGGTAAGGGCCATTGCAGAACACTGAGTCCCGAAGGGACGACAGAACCATTACGCGCTCGCTAGGTGTCGTCCCTTTGGGACTCCCGGTGGGGAATGGATTTCACACCCAGGGATAAATCCCTGGGCTATTATCTTTCGTCCCTTCGGGACTCCGAGCCGGCTTGGGGCTGGAGTTTTCATACTATGGTGGTTCCCGTAATTAGTTTCGGATTCCTCCGAAACTTCTTCCTGATCGCGCAGGCTTGCCAGCCTGCGAATCCGTGAGAACTTTCAAGAACTGCTATACAGAAATGCTTACCTCATCCGGGGCGAAGCCACGGACAAACTGCCCCAAAATATTCGTAGTTCGTTGTCCCTTATTAGGGTTGGTGGTTGGTACGAAGATGGGGAAGCGCGCAATCAGGAAGGCTGGTCGGGAGATTTGGATCCGGTTTTCCGGACCACGAAAAGTTCGTCGGGTTCCTGATTCTTGAGGGGGGCCAAGTTGCGGCCGTGATGAATCACGATCTGTTCAGGTTTCCTTTCCATCACGATAAGCCTGACAATCTGTCCTGAATCCCAAAAGAAAGTCAAATGCGGTGGATCGTAGGAGAGCGCGCCGCTGCCGGCACGAATCCATCCTTGGTTCGCGTCGCCTCGGTACCGGGCCGTGAACGTGCCTTCACCGCTCAACTCAAGCTTGAGTTGCCGCTGGACGGCCGGGGTCCAGTTGCCCTTGATCAATCTGGATTTGAGCGCCCAGGTCCCAGCCGGCAACCGCACCTGGCCGCGGTCGTCCCTGTGCTGCGTGTACTCTGCGCCGCAGGAGGCTAGTACCAGACTCATAGTGGCGATACCGGCAAGAAGAAGGTGGGAGCAACGTAAGGTGATGTTTTGCATGACGGTGATCGAAGCTGCCGACAAAAAGCGAAACGATCACCCCGAGGAGGGATGATCGCCTCGTTATTCGTTCACAATCGGCAAGACTCAAACCGAATGGTCGGTTTGAAGTTAGCGATAGTAGCCGTACCAGCCGCTCGATGAGCCACTCGCGGGCACATAACCACCGCTGCTGGAAGCGTAATTGCGATATCCATAACCGCTGCTGGCGAGGCCCACATAGTTATACTGGTTGACCCCGCTGGACGATGAGCCGGCATTCCAGCCGCTGCTGCTGGCCGCATTGCCCCAAGCGCGATAGGTCGCGGCCAAGTTGCCCCAGTAACCGCTGGAACTGGCAGCACGGGCGGGGGGCCAAT
>Ga0190285_1000110_pt1 | contig 17205 bp, 14 predicted proteins | sample 48691823_MG_FD_163429 | JGI IMG/M metagenome (GOLD analysis project Ga0190285, IMG submission 163429) | Hydrothermal vent microbial mat bacterial communities from Southern Trench, Guaymas Basin, Mexico - 4869-18-2-3_MG | ecosystem: Environmental > Aquatic > Marine > Hydrothermal vents >...
GACCCTTTTCATCGCTCGTCTCATGTAATATTTATTTAATTGGAAATACTTAATGCTTATCTATATGCTCTCATTTTCATGCTCATGGGTGTCCCTGTGGGTCATGAATGTTTCTTTAGAAAGAAGGTTTTGAAACAAAACTTTTTTCGCTACGCGAAAAAACTTTACTAAGTACGCTTACACCATTTTTTGCTTCGCAAAAAAAAGGTCCTTCTGGTTTCTCGTTACAAAAATACCGGTTTCTTTGGTAAAGTTTATGAAAGAAAGGTGCGAAAAGGCAAAATTGTGGCGAGAGGGTTGATAGGATCGGTTATTTCAGTATCGCCTCGCCGAAAGCTAATGCTTGAGCCTATATCTCCCAAGTATGCCCAAGATGCAACGGACATTCGCGTACTTACCGGAAGGAACAACAAGTGCAATCATTTAAATAACTGGATACTGATATTATTCGTTCGGTGATGTAAGAATCATGGGCAGTGTAAAAGACCTCTTAGTTATTGAGCAGCCGAGTAAAAGCAAACCAGGGAAAGCTCGATTTGCGTTCTCAGACCGGTACTCGGTATTTGATTGGGGCGAGATGCCGGACCATGTCCTGGCAAAAGGTGCCGCTACCTGCATAACCACCGCATATTTCTTTGAGAAATTAGAACAGTCGGGAATAAAGACCCATTACCGTGGATTAGTAGAAGGAGACGAAATAAAGCGATTAGATAATTTGAATTCACCGCAATCGCAGATGGAAGTAACCCTGTTGCAGGTCTTAAAGCCCCGCATCTCTGGCGATACCTATGACTATTCCCGTTACAAAGAGGGGAATGTGAATATTCTCGTTCCCCTTGAGATAATCTATCGCAACTCACTACCGGAAGGTTCGAGTGTGTTCCAGCGATTAAAAGAAGGGAGTTTGAGCTTAGTGGATTTGAATCTGGCAAAGAAGCCATATCCCGGGCAGCATTTGGAGAAGCCATTTCTGGATGTCTCTACAAAGCTGGAGTCGCGTGATAGGTACATTAGTTGGGACGAGGCAAAGGAACTTGCGGGTCTGAGCGAAGATGAGCACGAGGAAATCAAGAGAATTACGCTACATACAAATGAACTAATTACGAGAGAGGCAAGAAGTGCAGGATTGAGGAACGAAGATGGCAAGATAGAATTTGGCTTTGATGAATCCCGGAATCTGATGCTGGTAGATGCCGTAGGCACTCTGGATGAGTCCCGTTTCACGTATGAAGGAATGCCAGTGAGTAAAGAGCTTGTCAGGATATTTTACCGTAATACGAAATGGCTTGATGCGGTAGAAGCGGCAAAGGGCACAAACAAAGTCAGATGGAAGGACCTGGTAGCGATTAAACCACCAGCGCTAAATCCAGCACTCAAAGCCGCGGTTTCTATGCTCTATAAAGCTTGCTGTAACGAAATGACGCATCGGATTTGGTTTGATGATGCTCCCACGGTGAAAGAGGTATTGGAAGAACTAAAAGGACTTGTCTCTGTATGAGTATGCAGGATTGAAACTCAAATTTTATCAGTCAGACTACGCATCGCTTCTTTTTCCCGCTGCCCGCCGCATTTATCGACTATATCTGCATAGCGTGCTATCATGCTTGTCAGCTCTTCCTTTTCGCTCTCTGTTTCGATTATGTCATACCGCGTTGCGAGGACAGCAGCTTCTATCACTGCGTTAAGACCTCTGTTTATCGCTCGTACACGCATCATATTTATCTCCACTGCGATAGGTACTATTTGAAAGAGGAACGATTCAACTCTTTCTTCTACACACTCGCACTCGAATAATATCCATGAGTTCGCTTCTTTTAGCACGTGAAAGCCGTGAAATAACGAGTAATAGTCCGAACTCAAAATCTCGAATGCTGCATTTACAAACAATACTGCGTCTTCTGTCACATTCGCCGCAAGCTTCTTTGCTTCTAACACGTTAGAAATAGTTTGCGAGCCCCTGTATAGAGACACAAAATAGTTGTCTTCGCGGCTTAAAATCCCTATGGGTGCTGCATTTGGCACTCCAGAAGCTGACTGCGTTGTGACTATCACTTCTGATATGCCCTCACATAGTCCTGCCTCTTTTATGTCCATCTCTCTTCATTACTGCTTATTAGCAGATAAAAGAAACGTTTACCGTCTTTTTGCATGCACAAGATGCCAAAATAGTTACTTCATCTGTGATGGAAACGCAAAAAAAACGAAAAATACTTTATACCCTACAACTTTTATTATGCACAAATGAAAAGTCATAGGCTTTTGTAAATAGGTCAATCTTGTTTGTTCTTGTTGTATTTTGAAGAAGGTCGTGCGATGCAGTGAAGAAGTAATAAAAGGGGCGTGGTGATGGTAGAAATAGACCTGAAGCGTGTGGATGAGATAATAGACAGGTATAAGGGAGAGGCGGGTTTTTTAATTCAGTTGCTGCTTGACTTACAGAGCGAATTTAACTGGATTCCCAGAGAAGCGATTGCGCGAATAAGCGAACGGACGCGAAGCCCGAAAAGCCATATATACCGAATAGCAAGTTTTTATACCGCGATGAACCTGAACCCTGTCGGGCGCCATATAGTCCAGGTTTGCCTGGGCACTGCCTGTCAGGTACGAGGTGCACCGAAGATTATGGACCGGATAGAAGAGAATTTGAAGATAAAACAGGGTGCGACAACGCCCGATATGCGGTTCAGTTTGAGACGAGTGAATTGTCTCGGCTGTTGTGCAATGGGTCCTGTGGTAGTGGTTGATGGGAACTATCACGGTAAGGTTACGCCTGCAACGGTAGAGGACATTTTAGACCAGTATGAATAGAGGAGGAGGGAAATGCCATTATTAAGATCAAAAGAGGACTTGAAAGAGCTGAGGAGAGAGATAACAGGAAAGCGAGACTTGAATAAGCCATACATAACTCTCTGCTCCGGAACGGCATGCCATGCCACTGGTAGCGATAATGTTGCTGCTGCGATACAGGAAGAGCTGAAGACGCAAGGTTTAACAGAAGAGGTAGGCGTACGGAGGACGGGTTGTCATGGCTTTTGCGAGCGAGGGCCAATTATTATCATTTATCCCGAGGAGATATGCTATCTCAATGTAACGCCCGAAGACGTACCAGAAATTATCTCCAGGACAATAAAAGAGAAGCAAATTATTGATAGATTGCTTTACCTTGACCCCAATACAGGCGAACGAATAGTGCATGAACAGGATATTCCGTTCTACAAATATCAAACCCGGCTTGTTTTTAGTGGTAACCTCTGGGTTGATCCGAAGAATATAGAAGATTATATTGCACTTGGTGGATATAGGGCATTAGCTAAGGCATTGCACGAGAAGACGCCAGAAGAGGTGCTGACAGAAGTGAAACGTGCGAATTTGCGGGGTAGGGGCGGTGGTGGCTTTCCCGCAGGACGTAAATGGGAGACCACCCGGAACGCTTCCGGCGATCCAAAATATGTGATAGTCAATTGTGATGAAGGCGATCCAGGAGCATATATGGACCGATCAGTAATGGAAGGAAACCCACACAGGGTTCTTGAAGGTTTAGCCATTGCTGCTTATGCCATCGGTGCTCATATAGGATTCATTTACGTGCGTCAGGAGTATCCCCTGGCGGTGAATAATCTTGCAATTGCACTCGAGCAAGCGAGGGAATACGGCTTACTTGGTAATGACATACTGGGTTCAGGATTCGAGTTCGATGTGAAAATGCACAGAGGTGCAGGCGCTTTCGTGTCTGGCGAATCCAGCGCGTTGATGAATGCGATAGAAGGTCGAGTAGGGGAGCCGAGACCTAAATATATACACACGTCGGAAAGTGGCGTCTGGGATAAACCGAGCAATCTGAATAACGTGGAAACATACGCAACTGTACCACTAATTTTAGAAAAAGGAGCCGATTGGTTCACTGCGATTGGCACCGAGGGCAGCAAGGGCACAAAGATATTCTCGCTTGTAGGCACGGTAAACAACACAGGTTTAGTAGAAGTCCCCATGGGCACCACGCTGAGGGACATAATATATAAAATAGGCGGTGGAATTAGGGGTGGAAAGAAGTTCAAAGGAGTCCAAACAGGAGGACCTTCGGGTGGTATAATTCCAGAGCAATATCTCGATTCGCCAGTGGATTTCGATGAACTCACGAAGTTGAGCTCGATGATGGGCTCTGGCGGGATGATCGTTATGGATGAGGATACATGTATTGTGGATTTAGCACGGTACTTTGTGGATTTCCTCTGTGATGAATCGTGTGGTAAATGCGTGCCCTGTCGTGAGGGTTTGAAACGTATGCGTGAGATATTAGAAGACATAGTTGCCGGACGCGGAAAAGAAGGAGATATTGAACTGCTCGAAGAAATTGCGGTGGTGATGAAAAACGCGTCACTGTGCGCATTGGGAACGACAGCCGCTAATCCTACTCTGAGCACCATTCGGTACTTTAGAGATGAATATGAAGCGCATATAAAGGAGAAAAGATGTCCAGCACTGGTTTGTAAGGACTTGATTTCATATTATATAGACCCAGAGAAGTGCATAGGTTGTTTGAAGTGTCTGAAGAATTGCCCGGAGGGTGCAATAGAGGGAGAGAAAAAGAAAACACACGTGATAGACCAGTCAAAATGCGTAAAGTGTGGGATTTGCTTTGATGTTTGCCCACCTAAAGTTGGAGCAGTGATGAAAATATCGGGCGAGCCGGTTCCTCCTCCGGTAGCCGAAGCGACGAGAGAGCCAGGTGGGAGAAAGAGAAAGGGAGGGGGAAGATGAAACTGGAAATTGACGGAAGAGAGGTAGAGATTGATAAAGAAAAAACCCTTTTAGAGGCAGCGAGAAGTATTGGCATTGATATCCCCACCTTATGTTATCATCCCGCGTTAGAACCTTTTGGCGCTTGTCGGTTATGCTCAGTGGAGATAGAGAAACGAGGCAGGAAAAAGGTTGTCACAGCCTGTAATTATCCGGTTGAAGAGGGACTGGTGGTGAATACCAAATCCAATGGGATTATTGCGATAAGGAAAATGATCTTGGAACTGCTGCTGGCGAGATGTCCAGAGGAAGGAAAAATACAAAGTCTGGCAAGCGAATATGGAATTGTAAAACCGCGATTCAAATTGGAAGATGAGCGATGTATCCTTTGCGGATTGTGTACAAGGGTGTGTGAGGAGTTAGTTGGCGTTTCAGCCATAAACGTTATAAATCGAGGTGTAGAGCGAGCCATTGGAACCCCTTACTCGGAACTATCAGATGATTGTATAGGTTGTGGTTCGTGTGCGCTTGTATGTCCCACAGAAGCGATAAAGAGGGAAAAGAATATCTATCCAACAACGGCAGAGGACATAAGGAAAATAGAGGATGGATATTTGGAGGGCGAGCGAGATGAGGAACTGGGAATTTTTAGCGATTTAATTGCAGGTAAGACATCTGTGGATGGTCAAGACGGTGGAATGGTCACATCTTTGCTTATCTCAGGCATGGAAAATAATTTCTTTGATGCTGCACTCGTTGTGCGTCGAGAAGAGGGGTATAAAGCAGAAACAGTCATAGTTGAGGACATAGAGGGGATAATGAGTGCGAGAGGAACGAAATATTTGCGCGTGCCGATGATCTCGAAACTTATGGAAGCGTTAAAGGAAGGAAAGAGGAGAATTGCGGTTGTCGGGACACCATGTGAAGTCCGCGCGGTGAGAAAGACACAGCAGCAGTGGGATTTGGAACGTGAATTCCCGGGTGTGGAAATAATTATATTGGGCTTGTTCTGTTTTGAAAGTTTCGATTATGAAGGTTTAAAGGAAGAAACGAATAGGAGATTTGGCATTGACCTTGATAAAGCAGATAAGACGCAGATAACTAAGGGGAAATATATCGTTACGGTGGATGGCGAGGATTACGCATGCGATGTGAGAGAGTTTGAAGACGTGGTGAGAGAAGGCTGCCCGTATTGCGATGATTTCGTTTCCCGGCTTGCTGACGTTTCTATCGGTTCGGTTGGTAGTTCTGATGGCTTTTCAACGGTGATCGTAAGGTCCAAAATTGGGAAGAGGCTTTTGGATGCGGCTGAATTCATTGAGGGTGAAGTTGATAAGAATGAGGTTGTAAAACTTGTAAGATTTAAGAAGAAAAGGTCGGATAGGAATTTTGCACGGATTGTGGATGGATTGGAGGCATGGCACTCCTAATGTATAGAACCACGAGATGGCACGAGATTAACGCGGAAGTGAGAAAATGAGTGTGCCGGGCAAGAGCGTTTGGGGCGGCATTAAGTTTGGGGAAGAGCTGGCTGGCACTATCTAAAAATATAATGATTTACTTGTTAAACACATTGGAATTCGCAATGTTAGATGACAACCTCCGTGTCATTATGAATAATCATAGGTCTGTGTCTTCTCAGGGGGATTGCGGTTGCTAACCTTACTGTTGAATCTTTTTTCGAGCCAGGTAAGATTCCCTCTATATGGTGTTCGGTGCCATCAAAATCCGTTTTATTCTGAAAGCCAGCAGATGATAGGGAAAAGATAGGATGCTGAGAAAGAATATGTTCAATAGTGGGGCTTTCTGCCATGAGTTTCTTGATGTTATTCCGTGAATATTGCTTACCTTTTAGGGACTCACAGTAGTTGAGGAATAAGTAAGGCAATGCGGCATTATCATACACGTTTGACATCAGGTTCGACACGAAAAGACTTTGTGGCATCCATTTCGCATTGAACCATAGCAGCCAATCGGGGATTTTTTACTGCAGTCCATATTACTAAAATTAGTAATAGGCATTTGTACGCCAAACAAATACGATTTATATTCTATATCTTACATCATTATCTCTTCTCACATTCCCTAATCTCCACCCAAACAAGAACTAATCAGCAGCGTTAAATCCTCTATCTCTATCTCCTTCTCTTCTGCATTCCTTTTCAAGTACTGGTTCGCACAGTCAAGATGTATCCAGCATTTGGGGCATGAAACAAGAAGCTTTGCGGCTTCTGTCTGCTTAGCTTCGATTAACCGCTCGGTCTGCATCTGTCTTGCCACAGCACCGCAAGTTAGCATAGCACCCACACCACAGCATGGTGCTCTTTCTCTATTATGCTCCATCTCCTTTAGCTTAATGCCTGGTACACGGTTTAATATAGCTCTTGGTTCTTCGTACACACCCAGATGTCTTAACCGGCAAGGATCGTGATAAGTAACAATCTGCTCTTCTTGCTTGCTATTAAGCGGTAAATCCTTATCCCTCAAGAACTCTGCAAGGTGCACAAACTTCAAATCAAGCTCAAGACCTGCTTCTGCATAAAACCGCCGGTAATCCTTTTCAAACGTTCTTAAACATTCAGCACAGCTAAAGACAACAGTTTTCGCACCTGTTTTCCTTATCGCTTCTATATTCACGTTCATCAGCTCTCGAAAGCCCGTCTGGTCCCCCATCCAGAGCGAATCATGACCACAGCACTGCTCTTCTTTGCTTACTGCCGGCACAACCCCGATGGAATTGAGTATCCGCACCGTACTCCTGCCTATTTCAAGCAGCTTCAATTCTGTCCTATCGCGGTACACCCTGTCAAGATAGGATAGACAACCTGCGAAGTAGTAAACTTCACCCTCATCTGCTACTTTCAGGTCTTCCTCCGCTTCCAGCCATCTCAATCTGTCACTGACATTTACCTCTTCCGTAGCAAGGAGTCCATGCTCAACGAAGTGCGGCATGCTGCTTTTAGCCAATGCTAATGCTCTTACACCCTGTACGAATCGCAGGAACTCCACGCCATGAGGACAAATCGTATCACAGATGCCACAGGTGGTGCACAACCATATCTCTTCGCTCAATACCAATTTATCCGCAGATTCTAACAATGCCATGCCTGCAAGACGCCTGGGGGAGAAAAGCGGGTTAATCGCCGTTACCGGACATGAAGCGGTGCATTCTCCACATTCTGCGCATTTATTCACACCCGTAACGTATGTCAACTTATCCACGAATTCCGCGACATCTACCTCTTCATGCTCTGCCACCGTCTGTGATTGCTTAAATGCTAACAGGCATGTTCTACAATTGAAACATCTCTCCGCTTCTTCAAATGCCGCATCTTCTGAGTAGCCGAGGTTTATCTCTTTGAAATTACCGCCCCGCTCACCGATTCCAATCACGGGCATCTCTTTTCGTTCTTCTGTACTTACAATCTCTTCCTCAGCTATCAGCTCCTGCTTTATGTATTCCGCCTCTTCAGGTACTATTTCTAAATTTTTTGCCGTAGTTCTACCTTCTCGCAAGTCCACGCCTCTTAAGAACCTATCAATAGATTCCGCAGCTTCGTTACCATCCGCAATGGCATCAACGGCAAATGCCGCACCTCTTACACAATCGCCACCTGCGAATATACCTTCTGCACTCGTGATGCCATACGAATCAGCTTTAATCGCCCTTCCATTAACCGTTTCCACATCAATAGCCCTAAGAAACCGCAAATCCGATGCCTGCCCTATCGCAAGTACCACCATATCTACATCTATCAAGAACTCAGAACCTTTAATGGGCTCAGGAAGACGCCTACCTGATTCATCCAGAGCACCTAAACGCATCCGGATAAGTTCCAGCTTCTCTACCTTGTCTGCACCCAAAATCCTCGTTGGATTGGCTAAGAGCATAAATTTCACGCCTTCTTCCTCCGCATCTTCTATTTCCTCTTCCCTTGCCGGCATTTCTTGCTTCGTCCTTCTATAAACTATGGTAACCGCCGAGCCAAGTCGAACCGCCGACCTTGCAACGTCTATCGCAACATTGCCACCACCAACGACTGCTATTCTCTTGCCTATACCCTCTACTTCTTCTTCTCGATGACTGTAATTGAGATTAAAATCACGAAGGAAGTCCACACCGTACACCACCCCCTTCAAATCTTCACCTGGCACACCGAGTTGCCTGCTTACGTGTGCACCAATGGCGATAAAAATTGCATCATAATCAGTGCGAAGCTTTTCAAACGCACTCGCATCTATTTCCGCTCCCACTGCAATCTCTATCCCCGTATCTTTTATCGCATCTATTTCTCGTTTTAACACCTCTTTGGGTAGCCGGTACGGCGGAATACCTGCAAATAGCATTCCACCTTCTACCGGTAATTTGTCAAATATCTTTACCTCATACCCTTTCATTGCCAGGCGATATGCCGCTGTTAATCCCGCAGGGCCCGCACCAATAATTGCAATTCGCTTTTTTGCCTGTTCTGAATGTTTTTTTTTGTGTGAATGAGTTACCCCGCCCGTTTCCATGGCATAATCGCCTGCGAACCGTTTTAACGCGGCTATGGCGATAGAATCATCGAAAAAGCCGCGTTTGCAATCAGATTCGCAGGGATGGTGGCAGATTCGTCCGATAGAAGCAGGAAATGGTATTGTCTCCTTTATTAGCGAATACGCCTCTTCGTACCTGCCCATATCAATCAGCCTGACATAGCCCTGAACGTCACAACCTGCGGGACATGCAGCGATACACCTCGGCACCTCTCGTGCTATACCAAAAGTACCGTCAGAGTGCAAATAATCCTTGTACCGGGCATACCGTTCGAGTGTCATAATATTCTTATCGTGTGTCACCAACTTCATAGGTATAATGTCTGTTAATGGTTATAAAGATATAATAATAGACGGTAAGAAGCAGCATCAGTGATTGCCCTTCTGACTATCATTTATTTCCATTCGGGTAATCCTGCTGCGGAACGCGCTAAGTTCACAGGACAACGCGGGAAAATCTGAGAACCATTTTATTCCGTCCGGACACTTCTTTTACCTCCAGCTTCTATGCGAAAAGCAACCATCAAAATATGTTATTAATCCTTTAGATTTAATTACCCAATATTTTTAAAAAATATGCTTTGTAGTATATAGAAAAGAATCAGCAATCAGAGATTTTATAAGTGACTATTTGGAATTTATACGTATATAGGGTAATGAAGAATGAGAAAAAGGCTGTCATTGATAGTGATATTGATAAGTTTTGTGCCGTTTTCCGTTTTAGCTGCTACAATGCCGACCATAGCTTTTGAACAATCGAATACTATCATGGTAACTGCAGGACCAGCAAAAGAAATGACCCATAGGAACAACACCCATGAGCATGAAAATGTAATTCCATACCAGAGAAAAGGAATACAACAATTGATTTATGATCGCGGTTACAACTATACAGTTGCGGAAAACAGGGTTACACAGCTTTCATACGAAGATAGAAAAGCTCTTTGTGGATACAAACCCATAACAGCACCAGAAGAAAACGTTTCTGAAAATGTAATGTTCTTTTCCTGTCTGCCAAAGGCAAAAAAGGCAAAGCTAAAAGCAGTAGAAGCGGAATCGCAGCCCTCATCATCATACGATGCAATGGCTCTTGGATATGTAACTCCTGTTAAGAATCAGGGGGCATGTGGTAGCTGCTGGCTGTTCGCAGCAACCGCAGAATTTGAGTCCATGACTCTAAAAAATGAAGGCGTGGAGTTTGATTTCTCAGAGCAGGAGCTCGGGGATTGCAACATTTGGTCCACGGCAGGTGGATATGATTTCTGTGATGGTGGAAATGCGTTTATGACTGCTAATTATTTTACTAAACACGGCTCGGCTACTGAAACATGCCATCCCTACGCTGCGACGCAGAAAACCTGTTATAATTGCGCTGCGCTCAAAACGGTGAATAACTGGCGGATGATTACAGGAGCGGAGGGCGAAAGCCAAATAGATACGATAAAAAATGCGATACAGAACTATGGACCTGTATATTCAACTATCTATGCCAGCGATCCTGGATTCCGCGGTTACAGCGGTGGAGTATATGAGTATTGGGACCCCGAAGCGGTGAATCATGCGATAGAAATCATTGGATGGGATGATACGTTGCCACATACTCATGGAACAGGAGCATGGCTGGTAAAGAACAGTTGGGGGACTTCATGGGGTGCCTCTGGACCCTATCCCGGATGCGCATGGGTAGCATACGGTGCAGCAAACATTGGAGATTACACGACTGCAATTGCAAGCTACGAGGATTCTGAGGGGGTAATATTCTATCATGATGAATGTGGATGGATGGGGTATCAGTATGGCGGTTGGGGACCAACAGCCTACGGAGCAGTGCGTTTTACACCACTACAAGACTTGACGTTAACCGCAGTTGACTTTTGGGCGGTAGATAGCAACATGGAATACGAGCTAAAAATATTCGACACGTTCAACGCTGATTCTTCCAGTTACTCTTTTAGCGTCCAACGTGGAACTACACAAACAGGAACCATAGATGAGATAGGTTATTATTCGATACTTCTGGATACACCAGTGCAGTTGGTAAGCGAGAATGATTTCATTGTGCAGGTAAGGTTAACGTCCACAGAATCCGATTATCCTCTGCCAATTGACTACTATGATACGTCCTGGCTGCCTGCATGGTCGGAGATAGCCACGTTCTCTGGTGAGAGCTATTATAGTGCGGACGGCTCTCAATTTTATTCAACATCATTTTACGACATAGGAATAAGAGCAAGAGCGGTAAACGCCACGAACCCATGCAATAAGGGCGATTTCAATTGTAATGGTATTTCGGCAGATGCAGATGATTTAGCAATGATGGTAGATGCAGCCGTGGGTAAATACGTACCCGAGCAGAAATATGACTTGAACAATAATTGTATATTTGCAGATGTTAGTGACTTAGAAATGATGAAAGACGCATCTGAGGACAAGATAGAATTGATGTAAACCCTGATGTTCTGACACAGAAATGGAGTTTGAGCTCTTCATGTGGTCTGATAATCACATAAACTAAACACCCAACGTCTTCTTCCCAATTACATACGTATATGAGTTGCATTTAGTACTCATATCGGATTTTGTATACCGCTCGACCAGAATTCTTATATATCTATACTTTCTTAAGCAATGAGTCTATTTAAATATCCAAATTCATGACTTCCTTTGCGTGTTCCTGTATAAACTTTCTTCTCGGTTCCACCTCTTCGCCCATCAGCACCGTAAATATACCGTCTGCTTCTGCGGCATCCTCTAAATTCACCTGCTTTATGCATCTCGTGTCCGGATTCATCGTTGTCTCCCACAACTGCTCTGGATTCATCTCTCCCAGCCCCTTATACCTCTGTATCTTCACGCCCGAGTCACCTTCCTTCACATCCAGCTCTTCCAGAATCTTTACGTATTCGGCATCAGAAAAGGCATAACGCATCTCCTTGTGTTTCTTTACCATATACAGTGGTGGTAACGCTATATACACATGGTTCGTGCTTACTAACTCAGCCATATAGCGAAAGAAAAAAGTAAGCAGCAGTGTTCTTATATGTGCACCATCAACGTCCGCATCGCTCATCAGGATTATCCTATCATAACGCGTTTTTTGTAAATCAAAATCCTCACCTATTCCTGCACCTAATGCAGTAACAAGTGCCCGAATTTCTTTACTCTTCAATATCTTGTCCAGCCGCGCCTTCTCCACGTTCAATATCTTACCCCGTATGGGTAGGATAGCCTGGAAGTTCTTATCGCGCGCCTGCTTCGCAGAACCACCAGCTGAGTCGCCCTCCACTATGTATATCTCACTCTTCGCAGGGTCTTTCTCTGAGCAATCTGCAAGCTTTCCTGGTAGCGAATCCGCGAGAAAATCCTTCTTACGTACTATCTCTCGTGCGTGTCGTGCCGCTTCACGTGCTCTCGATGCCTCCAGTGATTTCCGTATTATGCTATCCGCATCCTTCGGTGTCTCATCCAGGAAATTCCACAGGTGCTCTCGTACCAGAGATTCTACAATGCCCTTTACTTCGCTGTTTCCCAGTTTCGTCTTCGTCTGACCCTCGAATTGCGGGTCTCTCAGCTTCACACTTATCACCGCCGCGAGCCCCTCACGTACATCCTCGCCATCCAAACTGACTTTCTTGAGCAGGTTGTTCGCTCTGCCATATTCGTTGAGCACCCGGGTCAACGCCGCTTTGAACCCGCTTACATGCTTACCCCCCTCTATTGTCTTCACGTTGTTCACGAACGAGAAGATATTTTCCGCGTAGCTATCGTTATACTGCAGCCCAATTGCCACCTTTACCTCTTCCTTCTCGTCTTCAAACGTTATAGGCTTGTGCAATACGTGCTTGTTCCTGTTTATATACTCCAGAAACGCCGTAATACCACCTTCATACTTAAACGTCCTCGATTCGCCGCTTCTTTCGTCTTTCAACGAGAGCAAAAGCCCGGGATTCAAAAACGCCAGCTCTCGCATGCGAGTAGCTAAAATATGGGCATCGAATTCATGAACGCTGAAAATAGTGGTGTCAGGTTTAAATGTCACCTTTGTCCCATGTGAATAGCCATCGCCGCCATCTTCATCCAAAGAACTCAATTCCTTTAATTCGCATGTCGGCTTACCTCGCTCGTATCTCTGGTAATATCTACGCTCATCTCTTATCACTTCTACCTCCAGCCACGTAGAAAGAGCATTCACAACCGAAATACCCACTCCATGCAGCCCACCAGCCACTTTGTAAACCTTATCATCGAATTTACCGCCAGCGTGTAGCTTCGTCATTACCACTTCCACTCCTGAAAGGTTGTATTCTTCATGTCTGTCAACAGGAATACCTCGCCCATTATCCCGTACCGTTATGGAGTTATCTGCGTGGATTATCAGGTCTATGGTATCACAAAAGCCAATCAAGGCTTCGTCTACACTGTTATCTATCACTTCGTTCACTAAATGGTGGAGTCCCCGGGAGGCGGTGTCTCCGATGTACATTGCTGGTCGCTTTTGTACCGCTGTTAAGTCCTTTAGCACCTGTATGTCTTTGGCGCTGTATGCCGCTTCTTCCATAATCTGTGTATTTATTACTAAACTCTGTTGTACATTTAAATAGATTGATAAAGCATCATTAAAGTAGCCAACCGCTAACGAACTGAGAAAGGTGGTTAGCAAAGGTTGAAAATGAACTTCCGACTGATTTTCGTGATGGACCTGCTTGATGGTATGGTAGTACATGCAAAAAAAGGCGAACGCGAGAAATACGAACCAGTACATCTATTCAGCTCGATCATTGGTTCATCTGACCCCGTTCAGATTATGAAAGAGCTGAAACCCGCTGATGTTTATATCGCCGACCTGAACAGGCTTATGGGCTCTGGCTCAAATAAAGAAACGCTGAAGCAGATAAGGCTGAATAATAGAAATACGAGCATAAGCGTGGATTATGGTATAGAGAATCAGGAAGATCTGAACGATGCGGTGGAATCAGCTATATGCGATAGCTTTATTTTAGGAACAGAGACAGCATCTATTGACTTGCTTGCCGCAGCGTCTAAAAGCGCAGGCGATATTATAGTAGTGAGTATTGACCTCTACAACAAACAGGTGCTGACGAAAGATGAACGTATGAAGCTAAACCCACTACGGCTAATAGAAGAGTTGAATGCGTATCCCGTACAGGCTGTGATTGTGCTGGAACTGGACAAAGTGGGCACGAAGAGTGGAATAGACCTTGAGTTCCTGGCATGTGCAGTTGCGGATTCGGAACATGATATTATATGTGGTGGTGGCGTTAGGAGTTGTGAAGACGTGGATAAGCTGGCAGAGATAGGCGTAAAAGGGGCACTGGTCGCTACTGCCATACATGATAGGTCTATTCCCGTGTCGTCGCTGCGGTTGTAAGTTACGAAGACATATTATGAAAATCATACTTTTTGTATCATCACATTGTCCGCATTGTCCCGCAGCCGAACAGATAGTGAAAAAAGTGGTGCCTGATTATTATGACCATGGATTGTCATTAAAAAAGATACGAATAAAAACAAAAGAAGGAAAGAAACGTTCTTTAGAGTATAATATTATGGCAACACCAACCACATTGATACTTGATGATAATGGAAATGAACTCAAGAGAATGGTTGGAGTCATGAGCGAGGATATTTTAAGAGCAGCCATTGAAAAACTGCTTGGTTTGAGGCAATCATTTTTAAGCCGAATCTTTGGCAGGGGCAATAAATCGAATTGAATTGTTTTTCGCCCGCCCTCCGCTCCTTCTCCTATTGATCTGTCACCTATTTCACTGCCTTAAGCACAACAAATGAGCCTTCACCAAAACCGTCCTTTATTTGTTCAATCTCTCTGATCTCTGCCAGATTATGGAAAATCGTTTGTGAGAACTGAAACTCATTGAAACCAGCTCCCTGTAACATAGATATAAGATCATCAACCGAGTAGAAGTTAGCTGATTTATAGAACACGCTATCTTCTTTATGCTGCTGATATAGCTTCCCTACCGGACTATCCTTATCTATAAATCCAATTACTAAACGCCCATCGGGCTTTAATATTCGATATGCCTCGCTAAATGCAGCTTTTATGTCGTCCAAAAAGCAGATGGTAGTGACCATCAAAGCGCAGTCAAAACATGAATTACATAAAGGAAGCGCCTCTGCTACCCCTTTGACTACCTCTATCCCTCTATTACGAGCAATCTCGCCCATCCTGCTCGATGGCTCAATCCCTACTTTAATACCCAATGGCACAGCAAATCGAGCAGTTCCTGCACCTATTTCAAGCCCTATTCCCTTATCCGACAATAGCTTTCTTATCGCCCGGAGTTCCGCATCGTATACAAGTTTATGCTTCTCGAACCAATCCTCATATTTGTCCGCATAGAACTCAAAAGGCTCAATTTTTGGCATCAATAACAAATAGTGCATATAAAGTTTAAATATTGATGAGTTATTGTAGTAACGGTGAGTATAATTGTTAGAGGGATTGGATTCAGAATTATACGGAAACGGTAGTTTTGAAATAAGAGAGAAGCCGTTTTATTTACCACAGGGGAACGAGGTTGCACTATTTGAAGCGGCATATAGTAATAAACTCCCTATTATGCTAAAGGGACCCACGGGAAGTGGCAAAACACGGTTGGTTGAGCACATGGCCTGGAAATTAGCTCGGCCGCTCTATACCGTTGCCTGCCATGATGATTTAAGTGGAAATGACTTAATCGGGCGGTATATCATAAAAGGTGACAGTGTAGAGTGGATTGATGGCCCTCTGCTTATGGCAATAAAGAATGGCGGAATCGTTTATCTGGACGAAGTAGTAGAAGCGCGAAAAGACACTACTGTCGTTATTCATCCATTAACGGATTATAGGCGATATTTGCTGGTAGAGAAATTAGGGAAGATATTCTATGCACCAGATGACTTTATGCTGGTGATTAGTTATAATCCCGGTTACCAGAGTGTGTTAAAGGAATTGAAACAGAGCACAAGGCAGCGGTTTGTAAGTATCGCACTTGGATGGCCCTGCGAAGACTTAGAGACACAAATTGTGCAGCAAGAGACGGGAGTTGACGAAGAAACAGCAAGAAGGTTGGTAAAAGCAGCGAACAAAATAAGGAATCTTATTCATCAAGGGCTTGAAGAAGGTGTTTCGACAAGAGAGCTGGTTTATGCGGGTACATTGCTAAAGAGTGGTGTGTCAATGCGGGATGCGCTGTATTCCACGATGACGGAGCCATTAACGCACGATAGTGATCTCAAAAGGAGTATAGAGGAGATACTTAAGAATTATTTTGATGTGTGAGTTGACAATCTCAACCCTTCAAAGCGCTTGATAACGTGACTGCGGGCATAGAAGCAGGTGAGTTTATTTATATTATGGGACCTTCAGGCTCGGGAAAGACTACTTTGCTTAACATCATCAGGTGCTTGCTTGGACACGCCGACAAGTAACGGACACGAGAAGAAGGGTAAAGAACTCTTGAGATCTGTTGGAATTGACCTTCGTTTAGGGGAGAACAAATCAAATGAACTTTCAGGTGGCGAACAGCAGCGCGTTGCAATTACTCGTGCACTGGCAAACGACCCGGATATAATCCTTGCAGATGAGCCCACCGGCAATCTGGACTCGAAGACGAGTAAGGACATCATGCAACTGCTGAAAGAAACGAACGAGCGTGGAAAGACAATTATCGTAGTGACGCATGACCCGCAGGTTGCTTCGTATACGAGCAGGACTTTCAGGCTTGTGGATGGGAGGGTGGTGTAACAAGAATTAAAGCGAATAAAAAAACGTAGGTAAAAATTAGAGGAGAAAAATGTTCGTAGATATTTATCATGGATTTTCACAATCATAATTACTGTAATGTTTTCACAGCCAAACGAACTCCAATTTTTTCCCTAACCACGAGACATATTTTCCCCCTTCCATCC
>Ga0190285_1000116_pt1 | contig 16907 bp, 13 predicted proteins | sample 48691823_MG_FD_163429 | JGI IMG/M metagenome (GOLD analysis project Ga0190285, IMG submission 163429) | Hydrothermal vent microbial mat bacterial communities from Southern Trench, Guaymas Basin, Mexico - 4869-18-2-3_MG | ecosystem: Environmental > Aquatic > Marine > Hydrothermal vents >...
ACTATGGGAATCGTGTAAGTCCCACCTCTTATTCCCTTTTTGAAAACTATTTTTAAAGAAACTTGATCCTCCCCGTACTTGTCATGTTTTTTGTAATATAATGGTGCTTTGAACTTCGCTTCATCCACCTTAAAATCTATAAATGGAAGAACATAATCAAGTATCTTCTCTTTATCTATTCTAACCTTGCATTCCCAGACGTTATTTCCTGCAGTATTGGTCAATTTAACCTTTATCTCGATTTCTTCACCCACAAATACCTGAGATGGATAATCATACTCTAAAGTAACGTTATCATAACTTAATACGTACGGCATTCCTATCAAAAACATCAAAAATAAAGCTAATTTTTTCATATTTTCACCTTACTCTTTCCTGATAAGCATGATACCAAAAACTAAAGCTGCCAGTAATAATATTATTGCTGCAATAAAAACTGTCTTTAGTTCCACTACCTCAGTATCATCTTCCTCTTCATTTATTTTTTCCTCCAAGTACTGTATCTTTTCTTCGCAGTCATTTATCTTGCTCTCGTAAAGATTTTTATAAGTTTCATTACTATTTGTTAGATTAAATAAACTCGTATACAATGCTTTTGCATTCTTCACTTTTTCCAAGGCTTCAGAGTAATTACCGTCATTCATATACTGAACACCATTTTGAAAATCCTGATCCGCTTTTTTCGTATTCTCCTCTATCTTCTGGATAGTTTCCTCTACCAAGTTTATTTTGCTATTCATATCATTAACTTTTGTAGTTATACCAACTTCCTCGTACAATGTTTTAGCTTCTTTATATTTTTCTAAAGCTGAATCGAACTCGTCCTTACTTAAAAGAGTAGCTGCTTCCCTCTCTGCAACAGCAGCTTTGTTAAGTTTCTCCTGATTGATCTCTTCTTCGCTCGGACCCAAAACATGAATGCTGCACTCTTTCTCAAAGGGGAGCTTTTTTTCGTTCCTTGAATCAAAGTATTCTACCGTTATTTTTAGCGAATAATCTCCATAATCTATACCTTCAGTATCGAGGTACAGTTTTTCATTTATAATCTCTCCCGCGTCCAACTCCTTGGGTATTTCAGGGGATTCTAAATTTTCAAGCAGTTCATCATCCACATCATACTTTATAGAAATATTGAATGCCTTTCCAGTGCCTGTATTCTTTATACTGAAAGGTATTTCAAATTTTCCTCCGCCTCTGATGCTGTAATCATTTTCCCCGATACTAAAATCATTTTTTAGATAATATACTATGATCATGGGCTTGAGTATTGTAAGACTGACTTTGGTTTCTTTATACTGGGGCTGGAATGGAGTACATCCAGAGGAGCATGCGATCCATCTACCCGTAACTTTTATGGGTATCGTATATTCTCCCTCGGGTGCATTATCTTTGAATCTGATAATCAATTCGAGTTTTATTTCCTCCCCGCTTTCAAAATTCGTTATTTCCTTCTTTCCATCTATTATCTCTATATATTCCTCGGAAATTTTATCTGTATCTATCTCCACCCAGCACTTCCAGATATCTACTCTGTCTTTTTCATTTGGATTTGTTAATATTACCTCTATGATATAATTTTCCCCGAGTTTAGTGGAGCCCCTTGGAGGTACTTTGACTATGGGCAGCTTATCTGGTACTTTTGAATCTGCAAGAGTTAAGTTTATATAGATAGATGTCACTATAAGTAATGAGAACATTATCGAGATTATCTTGGATTTCATAGAGAGTCTTTCACCGGAGGGTATTTAAAATTTGCGATGGAAAACTTTAAAAATAGAAGAGTGATATGAAGTATATGAATTGTTGCTCATCGGTGATGTCATGAAAAAATGTTCAGTATTTCTATTATTGCTTCTAATTTTAGCTCCGAATATGCAGAGTAACAGGGAGTTGAGCGTGGATTTAAGACTTACCTGGGGCAATATGTCCAGTTTCAGCTGTTCTAAATACACGTACGGGGTGGAACTCGTGGACTGGAGTAGATGTGATGAAGTTTACTGGGACGGATACAGATGCGTCTTCACGGCAGGGATAAAAATTTCACAGATAGAAAGAGGAAATATAATATGGCAGAAGGAGTATCTTCATCTAAAATACGGCGAAACGGAAATAAACCAGAAATTTGGAGATATTATAATCAAAAAAGTTAAGATAACTCAGATCGCATTCAATGATGGGTATGTTGATCTTACCATTTTTTATGAAAATAGGTACGTTAGCGATGAAAAACCAATATACGAAAAGATAGTAGGGGAAGAAGAAACGGTCATTCATTTAGGAGATGCACAGAACGTATATTCATTTTATGTTTCAGCATTTAATGATAGAATGTTCTATGTTTTTTATGTTAATGGAGAGAAAAAAAGCGAGGAGGGTAGCAACATACTCCCTGATGAACGAGTAACTCTGTGGCTCAACGTTTCAATTGGATTTGTAAAAATAAACGGTAATAAGCTATTCAGCATATATGCTCCATCAAGATTCCGTATTTTGAAAACTGGAACTTTCAGTATAGAGGAAAAGGACATAATAAAAATAAATGGAGAGGATTTTTCAATAAACGGGGATATAATCAGGATAGGAGAAAATGAGTATCCCTTAGAAGAAAATACGTTTATAGTTACGAGCATAGGCTGGATAATTTGCAGAGAGAATGAGATAACTATATACGCTGAAAAAATAGAGATAACTGAGTATTCTCCCGATTTGAAACTTACCTACGAGCCCTGCTCGCTCTTTTTAAATGAAAAGAAAACGATGAATATAAAAATAGAGAATATGGGTAAAGGTCTGGCCGATGTAAACTTTAGAGCATACGGTATGGGTGCTGATTATAAGTGGGAGGGTAAGCTTGGATACGAAGAATCGAAGGAAATAAAACTGGAGGTATCACCAAAAACTATGCACGATACACTTTTCGTAGAGATGAACTCTGAAAAGATAGAGATCCCAGTTACAATAAAAACGATACAGGAGACGCAGATGCCGATAAAGGAAGAGACGCAGACGCCAGTAACGACTGTATCTTCCCCTATCCCAAAAGTTCCCGAGAAAAAGCCACTTACAATATTTGTCGTAATCTTGTCCCTGACATTCTTAGCTGTTTTTGGACAGAACAAGCCGCAAAAAGTACAAAAAAATATTCCGGCTAAGAAAGAGAATGCAAACGCAAATAAAAAGAACATAAAGAAATCTAGTGGCGAAAAAGGATTGCCAAAAAAGCCTTTTAAATACTTCAACAAGAGAATTTAAAAAATAAAAAAAGAAAAAAAGTTTTTTACGCGTTCAAGTCGTTGAGCAAGTTCTCAACAGCGTGTCTTGTGGCTTCTCTGTCTGCACCGGCTACGATTACTACATCCTTACCGTCTGCAAAGGCGTTAGCGATGTACTCGTACTCACCGATGGATGTTTCCCAGTTGACTGTTGAAAGACCCTGATCAACTAACTCCTGTGTGAGCGTGTTTGCTACCTGCGGCTCTGCACCAACGCAGACAACTAATCCAGGTCCACCTACGAGGATTAAGTTACTTGATGCTTTCATCGTGTCTGTGACTTCGTCGTCGTTTACCACTATGGACATCGGGTCAATGTCTACAAGCTTGACCTCTGTTGTTGTAGTCTCTCCAGAGTAGTGTGTTACTGAGAATCCGCCTGCAACAGTCAAGTTATTGTGAGAGAGATCTCCAGAGTCGTCTATAGTTAACTCTATGTATATAGGAGCGTCTCCTGTGTTCACCCAGTAGTCGTCAACACCACACTGCGGCATGTCCCAGCAGCAAAGTGGTATAGTCTGTGAGGATCCACAGACCCTTATGTCAATGACGTTCATTAACTTCAGCGATATGAATGCTTCTAAGTCACCGTCTCTGAAGTCTGGGGTTGGAGTAATTGCATCAAAATTCTCGTAGTCATCATTCACTGCTGCAAGAGTCACTGGATCGATCGTTTTATAGTAGTTGGGTGTACCTAACGGGTACGTAGCGGGGGTATCCCACCAATCGTCTCCGTACTCAATATCATACTCCCACAGGCTGATATCTAAAGCCCACTGGTATCCTTCAGGCCCACACGGCTGTATACATACAGCATCATGTATTATACCGTAGTCTTCCAGTGCATAAAGTCTTGCAACGGCAACGTTTGTACCTTCCGCACCGACCATCGTCTTTATTGTGTCAAGTGCGAAGACCGTAACGCCCTCTATTTCACATATAGTGTCCGTTATTCCTATGACATCGTACTCGCAGTTTTTCTGCTGAGTTACCTGTGCATAGCATCTGTCGTCGAAGTAGCCTTCAGCTATTAATCTATCGTACGCTTCTTCCGCAGTAAGTCCTGCACCTTCTACTATATTTTCTGTTTTTGGATTATCCTTTGTAACAAGCCACTCATAATAAGCAACAGCAGTTTTAATCGTCATTCCTGGTATAGGCTCACCTTTGTAAGGTCCTTTAAGATCCGCCCACCATTTCGAAATCACTACTGGATACTCGCAGGGCTCTTCATCTGTTGGTCCTTTTATTGCCCAGACTACCTTGTTCTCGTATATACCTATATCTTTAAGCGTTACTTCCCATCCGTAGAACTCTTTCGTCTCTCCTACTTCAAAGATCCACTTCTCGTCATCTCTGCACTCTTCCTCAGACCAGTGAGGTGTTCCGTAGAAGATGTAGTCTCCGATAGCGGCATCTGTCCCCCAGCCGAGTAGATCGTAGTAGTCGCAAAGGAACTTTATGTTGTTTGCATCTTCGTACAGGTAGTACGGGTCGAAGTTAAACTGCCCGCCGAACCATATTATTGGCTCTGGGAAGTGCTCAAGTATAACTCTGTACTCATATCCGTAATTCGGACCAGCAGGAACTATTGGGTATATATATTGTATCCAGTTTCCGTTTGAGTCTTTTACATATTCCCAGTCATGCGTTAAGTTCACGTAGATTTCTTCTCTCTTCTCGTAGTTATTTAATACCTCATATCCTGCTGTACCAGGTAGATCAGTATCTTCCCACCATAACGTCTTGAGTTTAAAGTATGGTATGCCTCCACTAAAGTCTCCAGCTGCATCTCCTACGAGTATTACGTCAGCGTTGTTTGAACCATTGTCATCCGTAGTGACCATGTTGTCTCCCCAGTCATCATCATATGGGGATACATAGTCATTTGAGTCCCATGTCGCCGTTACTGGAGTCACTGTCACTTCTTCATAGTAAGCCATGCTACCAATCTGTGCAGCTACCCAGGCACCAGCCGTTACGTCCGAAGCTGCTGCGTTTGCACCAACTACGACTATAGCATTTGGTTCTCCTGTCTCAGGATCCACAAAGAAATCTTTGTTTAATGATGGATCCCATGCAGCTGCCACAGCACTACCAATCATAACTGCGCCAGCTAATATGGCACCTATTTTTTTCACTCTCATTTTATTTCCTCCTTCACTATTTTTATTCTTCAATGCCGTATAACGACACCCTTATGAGGGTGCTCTACGACATCAATCTTCAAAGGTACATCTCCCATTAACAGAAATCCATATAAAAAGCTTTCGGTATTACAGGGTGTAGAATAAGTATATTTTCTTCATGATATATATGGAAAAGCAGGAAAAATTAAAATATTGTCTATGTAAGAATAGGCAGATGACGAATTCTATCACTACTTTTTAAAATATATAACATAAAAGCTATCTTACAGTTTCTGTTTTTACAAAAATAAAAAAAAGAAAAACAGAAATTATGTTGTAAGATCGTTGATCAGTGTTTTTACGGCGTATCTTGTTGCTTCTCTGTCAGCACCTGCTACGATTATTACATCCTTGCCTTCTGCGAAAGCGTTTGGAATATACTCGTATTCACCGAGTGATGTTTCCCAGTCAACTGTTGACAATCCCTGATCTATGAGTTCCTTTGTCAGTGTGTTTGCTACCTGCGGCTCTGCACCAACGCAGACAACTAATCCGGGTCCACCCACTAAGATAAGATTGTATCCTATCTTCATCGTTTGCGTGACCTCGTCATCGTTCACCACGATAGACATCGGGTCGATCTCTACAAAGTGAGTCACTATCTTTGGATCTTTCTCAGATTTCTGCTCGAATTCAAAGCCGTTGGATATTTTCATGTCCATGTGGTTGGGATCGTCCGAGTCGTCTACTGAAAGTGAAAGATAAACCGACGCATCGCCTGTATTTACGAAGAAATCGTCAGGACCACACATTGGGACATCGAAACAGCACAGCTGTATAGTCTGCGAGGCTCCGCAGATCCTTATATCTATGAGTGTATGAAGTTTCATTGCTATTGCAACTTCGACACCATCAGGATCTCCGTCTGGATCGGTATGAGTGGCTGCATTATAATATGCAAGATTTGAGAGGAATGGCCCATCAAATACATCATATAAGTAGTCAAGACCGTCCTCATTGGAGGTACTGACCCATTTCACTCCATTCCAGTAGAGTTTGTTTGACCAAGGCACAAGATCCCATTCTCCATCTCCATCTATATCGGGGAGAAATACATCTCCTCCACCGACATTGTTATCTTCCCAATCTGTGAAGTCTGGTACTCCGTCATTATGGTCTACATACTCTGCCTCCGTACCTGTGGAGTTTACATCGTGATGCCAGACTATGTCAAGATCCCACTGATTGTCACTTTCACCGCACGGCTTTATACAGATGGCGTCGTGAAGAGCACCATAATTTTCCAACGCATAAAGTCTTGCTACTGCCTTGTTATGACCCGTGGCACCTACGAATGTCTTTATCGTGTCGAGGGCAAATACGACTAACTCTGCAGTTCCAGACGTTACACGTTCTTGATTTTCATAATATTCCCATCCAACCATCCACTCTATGTCACATATTTCATCTGTTATTCCTATGACATCATATTCACACGATTTCAATTGCACAGACGCAAGGCAGTGCCTATGATAATCATCCCACAATGCGGGTGGTATAGTAGGTTCATACCCAGATATTGCAACTATATATTCGCATGGTGTTTCATCATTTGGTCCCTTTATAAGCCACTGGACTTTGTTCTCATAGATGTTTATATCGTCGAGTGTTATCTCCCATCCGTAGAACATTTTTGTCTCTCCTACATCAAAGACCATCTCATCGTCTCCTCTGCACTCATCCTCTGAGTAGTGAGGAGTTCCGTAGACAACATAGTCGTCGTTAGTATCTTCATCGTATCCCCATCCTATTATGTCGTAGAAGTCGCACAGCCACTTTACCCTAACAGGGTCGTCCACGAGGGCGTAAGCCGTATCGTTAAACTGTCCGCCGAACCATATATTGTAGGTAGGATGATCCTCGATCACTGTCCTGTACTGGAAGTTATATAGATCTATTATGGGGTATATCCCTGTCATGGCGTCTTCTGTAAAGTTTACAAATACCTCTTCTCTTGACTCATCGTTTTCCAGCAAGTCATTTGCATTCTTATCGTCCCACCAGAGACTGTCTAACTCCACGTACGGAAAATCGTTGAAGTCTCCAAATACATCTCCGACGGCTAAGGCGTCACAGTTGTATGTCTTGTTGTTGTCCCCTAAATCCAGGGCAAGAGGTTCGTGTTCATTATCATCTGCATAGGGTTTTCTCGAACACCATGTAGATATATCGTACTGAGGTATTACTTCGTCGTAGTGAGCCATGCTCCCTATCTGCGCTGCGATCCAGCCTGCAGCTGTTACGTCTGAGGCTGCTGCGTTAGCACCAACTACAATTATCGAGTTGGGCTCGCCTGTCTCAGAATTAATAAAGAAATCTGTATCCTCTGAGGGATCCCAAGCAGCAGCTACTGCACTACCGATCATTACAGCTCCTGCCAGTATAGCACCTATTTTTTTTATTTTCATTTTCGAATCACCTATTGTTTACTCTATTTTTATATTGTCGATGAGCAATATGTAAAAACTACTATATAAACTTTTCGGTCATTAGAGCTACATAGAATGGATAATATTGATGATCAATAAGGTTTAATTATGATATACAAAATAAAATAGACTAACGACGAAAGGGGAATAGACAATATCATAAATTCATTGAGATCTTTCTGAAAGCGATCTCTGACGTGAGTGAGGATAAACTCATCCCAACGACCTGTATATCCCTCATGGAAAGTTCTATCTCGTCTATATCTGTAGCAAAAGCTATTGGTGTCATCTTAGCTGCTGTTTCAAATATAGATTCTGCATCTGGGAAATTTCCTTCTATGGCAAGGATAAGATTATCCTTACCTGCCTCCCTGATCTTCATCTTACTTATATAAGCTCTCGAGTCTGCAAAAACAAGCTCTGCCTGTTCCCTGATTTTTTCTTCATCACCTTTTACGTTGCAAAAAATGGTTAGAGGTATATAATCCTTCTCTTCATCCATAACTCTTTTAGTTTTTGTAGGAAGAATTTTAAACATCATTTCAAAATCTTTCATCAGTTTGCCCACCATATTCGACACATCTCCGAGTATCTCTAAGAATTCTTTTTTTTCAAGGAGAACGTTGCCTTCCAGTACGTGTATAGACGTGGGGGAATAGATCATTGCCATTTTCACATATTTTCTGAAATCTGTTTTTATTTCCATCTCAAGAACACTCGAGTATATATCTTCCTCCTCAATGACATCTTCTATATTACTATTTATTATTTCAATACCTGCACTTTTTATATCATTTAATGCTTTTTCAAGAGCTGGATGTACTATGGCCTCTTCATTGCTCTGTACTTCTATATACACTAGGGCATGTATTATTCAGATCACCTAAGAGTAGATTTCATAAGATTTTTATAAATCTTTGGGTCACCTGTGAGTAAAAATAAATTTGTATACCTTATTTTTCTCATCCAGTCTGCAGAAACCAAATCTTTCGAACTGGATTATCTCGCCTATGCATAGAGACTCAATATTCTTCTCTGCAACGCCGTATACAGTTTTCAAACTATCGGGATTTAACTTATCATCTATGAAAAGAAGATCTGGGACTAAAATTTCTACATTACAGTATTCTTCGGGTACCCACTGAAGTTTTTTTATATTTTTCAAATTTTTGTCTACGTACTCTCCTACGATCTTATCTCCTATTTCCAAAATTTTTACATTATAAAGGTCTTTCAGTCTTATCTCCTTCTCTTTTACATCGGGTATAAAGAATTTTTTACCGACCTTCAAAGTTCTTTCACCCAAGTTTTCAGTGGGGTGCATTTTAAGTTTTATTTCCTTCTCAGGAGCGTTTTTCACCAGTAGCTCTTTTGGATTTCCGACAAAGAAGTATCTTTTTGTAACTGGATCTAAAAGCTTTCTGTTTATGGACTCAATGATGCTCCAGTCTATCACAGGCTCTGCCGTTGAAAGACCTATCTCCTTTCCCAGTTCGTGAATTGTCTCAGGAAGAATTCCCCTTCTCTTCAATCCTCGGATCGTAACTAATCTAACATCGTCCCATCCCTTAACTATATTCTCCTCTATAAGTGGTCTTATCTTTCTCTTCGCTGTAGGGGTGCCTTTTACACCGAACCGTGAATAATGTTTAATAAAAGGTTGCTTCAAATTCAGGCAGTCCCTTATATAGTTTTGAACCTCTATCCTGAACTGAAATTCGTTATCTCTCAAAACATGCGTTACCTCTGCATCTTCTATCGCGCATGCAAAATCGTACAAAGGCCAGAGTTTGTATCTTTTTCCTACGATTGGATGTGGATCCAGATTTATCCTGAAAAGAGTGGGATCTCTCATAGAGGTATTCTGGGATTTCATATCCCCCTTTAATCTTAATACAGCCTTAATCTTTCCTTCTTTTAAAAGATTAAAGAGCTTTAGATTTTCATCTATAGATCTCTCTCTACATTTACACTCTCTCATCTCAAACCTGTCTTTATGTATCTTTTTTCCATCGCATTCGCAGATGTAAGCTTTTCCTTTTTTTATAATCTCTTCTGCGTAATAATAATATATTTCTATATTATCGCTTTCACGTCTCTCAGTATCCCAGTCGATCTTGAGCCATCTGAGATCCTCTTTTATACTGTCATAATACTCTTTTTTTTCTTTTGATGGGTTTGTGTCATCGAAACGGAGGATAACTCTACCATTGTACCTCCTTGCATAGTACCAGTTAAAAAAGAAGGACAACCCATGACCGATATGTATATAACCGTTAGGCTCTGGAGGGAGTCTTGTGACGACATTTTCTGAGTGCGGTAGATCTGGAAGTTCCTTTATCTTCTTTACCTTCTTTTTTTCAAAGTACTCTGGATATACATCCTCTAAAAGTTTTTTCTGATCTTCAATAGAGAGAGCGTTTATCTCTTTTACGATTTTTTCTATTTCTTTTAAAGTTTCAGGGATTTTAGTTTTCAATTCCTTATTTTCGGATAGTACCTTGCCGAGAACAGCCTTCGGGGCTGCTTTGCCCTTATGCTCCAAGGCGTTTATCAAAACATGTTTTTTTATCATGGCGATATCCTCGTTCCTTTAAAATCTTTATCTAAAGCTTCAAGAATTCTTCCTTTCTCCGTAATATTTATTATATCCACCTCTATGCCAAGCTTTACCATTCTCTTTATCTCCTCAAGCTTTCCTTTCATCCCCCCAGTAACGTCGTCAATATCACCAATATCAATGGAAAATTCTTTAATGGATAACTCCTTTATGAGCTCTGCATCCTTATATTTTTTTGGATCCTTATCGTATATCCCATCCACATCTGTTCCGAATATTATCTTTTCAGGTTTAAAAATTCTTGAAAGTTCGTATATAATCTTATCTCCAGAAAGGATGCAGAATCCAAGTTTTTCATCAAAAACTGTATCGCCGTAAAGTACAGGTATCGCTCCAAAACTTATTATCTTTGATATGGGCTCTGAAAAAAACTTGAATATCTCTTTATTTTTCGTTATTATGCATGCAGAACTCTGAATTGGAACTGCATTGACTTTCTGATTTAGGATTTTTATAAAAATATTATTTAGAACTTCCATTTTCTCTTTTGTTTTTGAAAATCCTTTTATCTGTTCAGGAGACATATATCCTTCATTAAGCCTATATTTTTTGGCAGGAAAATGGCCGAATGATCCTCCTCCATGAACTAAAATAATTGAATCCGCAATATCTTTTAACTGATCAGCTATAAGCTCCATTACGTATATTCTCGGAGTATAAGGTCTGAGTTTATCTGTAATTGCGGAGCCTCCGGCTTTTACAATAATCATAACTTTAAGAAGAAATCTGGGTATAAATATCTTGTCACAATTACTCACAGTGAAGGTAAGTTCCTGGCTCCGCCTTCCCAGATGAATAAAGTGACAAGTTCCTTTGGAATGAACTCAAAGTTTTTATCGAGTTCTGGATACTCATCGCTGAATTTGTATGAAGGAGCTGCAACATAAAATTCTCTACAGAAATGCTTAGCTGTCAGAGCCAGTGGAAGCGTCCCTGTTTTATTGACGAAACCTGTTTTTAATAAAGAATCAGCACCGACAACAACTATATCACAGTTCTTAACAGCATACCCCATAAATGCATCGTAGTATATTTCCACATTTTTTCCTTGCTCTTCCAGCCATCCTGCAGTGTCAATTCCTTCTTTTTCAGGCTTTGATTCAAGAACGTTGATCTTCTTTGTTTTTGTCAGCCCTCTTTCAACGATATGGCTTCTGCTCAACACTGTCACAGTTTTTCCTTCAACAATCTTTTCCAGATTTTCCGATGTTTTTGAGTTCATTTCTTCAAATTTATTAATTAATATATCAATTTCTGGATTTATCCTAAGAGACTCCATGATAAACTTTAAACCTGACATGGAACTGTGTACATTTACTATTTTTTTGCATATCTCAACTCTTTCCTCCTCTTTCACTTTTTTAAGTAGTTTCAGAGTATTTTTTATTATTTTTGAGGAACCACTTCTCTTATCCTGTACTATAAAGTCTAAATCTATTGGCATAATATACAATTCATATTGAATTTTATTAGTTTTTGGATTCACAAAATATATAAGTTTTAAGATTGATACATGTACATGATCGAGGAGTATCTGTCAGATGAAGAATATGAGGATTATTTTTCAAAACTCGATAATTTACGTAAAAAAATAGCGTATGCTCTTCCTGTAGAACAGAATATGTCGATCCTCGATCTTGCTACAGGTTATGGATACTTTGCAATTGAGGTTGCAAAACGGGAAAAAAATCTTAAAATTATTGGGATTGATATCTCCCAAAATGATGTTCTCAATGCAAAGAAGAATGTAAAAAAGTATAGCTGTATAGAAATTACCCAGATGAACGCATCTAAAATGAGTTTTTCCAATGGAAGTTTTGATATTGTTGTTAATTTCCTGGGATTGGAAATACCCTATGGACGTAAAACTTCCACTTTTGAGGAAGTATGGGCCAAATTTGGGTATGGCATAGAGAAAAATGGAATGGGCCACTATTCCAAGACTGTATTGATGATCGCACGGAAGGGATACCTATGATAAATCCATATTATGATCAGGGTAACTTTAAACTTTATCTTGGCAACTGTCTTGATATCCTCAAAGAGCTACCGGAAAAGATAGACATGATATTTGCTGATCCTCCTTACAATCTTTCTAATAATGGTTTTACATGCCAATCTGGAAAGAGGGCTCCTGTAAACAAGGGAGAATGGGATGTGAGCAGAGGAATTAAAGAAGATTTTAATTTTCATCTCCAATGGATAAAAGCATGTAAAAAAGTATTGAAACCTAACGGCACAATATGGATCAGCGGTACGTATCACTCTATATATGCATGCGGGCATGCTTTACAGCTTCTGGGGTACAAGATACTGAATGATATTGCATGGTTCAAACCAAATGCTCCGCCAAATTTAAGCTGTCGATACTTTACGGCGAGTCATGAAACACTTATATGGGCGATAAAGGATCCGAAAGCGAAACATACATTTAATTACAAAATTATGAAAGAAGGGGACTGGCCTGAAGATTTTATCAAAAAAGAGAGGAGTCAGATGAGATCTGTCTGGGCGATACCTGCTCCAAAACCTGAGGAAAAGAAATACGGAAAACATCCAACGCAGAAGCCTGAACTACTTTTGAAGAGAATTATTCTTGCGAGTACAAATGAAGATGATCTAATTCTCGATCCTTTTACAGGAAGCTCTACTACAGGATTGGTAGCTTATAAACATAAAAGAAGATTCATAGGGATCGATAATGAAAAGGAGTATCTCGATCTATCGATCAAGAGGTTTGAAGAGGTAAAGTGTGCGAAAAGTTAGCTGGTCGTAAAGTCATGGAAGAGGTCAGAGAACAGATTGATTACTCTTTCTCGCCTGAAGAGCTAAAATCATCATGTAAAAATCTAGATTATTAAATATTAAAATTTGTTGGTTGTCAAAGAAAAATATTTATAACTCCAAAGACAGAAACTCAATAGAATAACAAAGGAGGTTTCATGAATGGAATCTATAAGTCATAAAATGGCAAAATTTGCTTTAGAACTGGAGTATGAAGATATACCGAAAGATGCAGTGAAGGAGGCAAAGCGATTCATGTTAGACAGCATGGGATGCGCTTTGGCTGCTATGGGAAATGAAGACATGGAAAAAGCCTTTGAGTATATTAAGAGCCTCGGTGGAAATGAGCAGGCAACTGTCATAGGATACGGGCATAGAACAAATATGCCGAACTCTGCATTAATGAACTCTCTGCTTATAAGAGGTATGGATTATAACGACATATACTGGAAGCAGGATCCGTCACATCCTTCAGATATTATCCCTGCAGCGCTTAGTACTGGAGAGTATAAAGAATGCTCCGGAAAGGATCTTATAGTTGGTATCGTTATTGCATATGAGCTGGAGATGCGTTTATGTTTAGCAGCGTATCCAGGAGTAAGAGAAGTAGGCTGGCATCACGCAACGTTAACACAGTTCGTAAGTCCTGTCGTGGCAGGAAGAATGCTGGGATTAAATGAAGAAGAAATAGTTGCAGCAGTCGGCATCAGTGGCTCGTGTCATTCCACATTCGGAGGCGTCGTTGCAGGTTCCCTGACAAATATGAAAAATACGGCAGATCCCATGGCTACTGAGGCTGGCGTGAGAGCTGCTATGTTGGCTGAAACAGGCTTTTCTGGGCCTGTAAAAGTTTTTGAAGGCAAAGAAGGATTGTTTGAGGTAATAAATAACGTAAAATGGGACAGCAATATTCTTACTGATAAACTGGGAAAAAATTTCCTTATAACTGAATGCGAGTACAAGGCGTTTCCAACTGAGGCATTGACACATCAACCGATAACTGCGGTCCTTGAACTCATGAAAGAACATAATATAAAACCTGAGGATGTAGAAAGTGTTCTGATTGAAACTACATCTCGCGGTGCAGATATCCTCTCTGACCCGAGTAAATACACTCCTAAAACGAAAGAAACAGCGGATCACTCCTTGCCTTATTGTATTGCCGTAGCAATAGCAAAAGGAAATGTACTTCCCTCGGATTTTGAACCTGAAGCATTAAAAGATCCCCTTGTTCTGGAATTGATAAAAAAAGTAAAAGTTGTAGCAAATCCTGAGATAGATTCTCTATTCCCAAGAGTAAAGCGTGCTATATGTACAGTTATCACAAAAGATGGGAAAAATTACAAAAAACAGGAGGATTTTGCAAAGGGAAGTAAAGAACGTCCTTTGACAGATGAAGAATTAATCTCAAAGTTCAGATCGAACGCGAGCAAAAATATATCTGATGCCCGCATGGATAAGATCATCAAAGCCACATTTGATCTTGAAAATCTCGCAAATATCAAGGATTATGTAAAACTTCTTGTCAGTGATAAGTGAGATACTGCATGCCAGAGAAGCAAAAACTATAAAAGCAAAAAATTATATTAAGTATGAGGTGATCCCACGACCACCATAGAAGAAGTTATGAAAAGAGACATAGTAATACTGTCACCCGGCGACACAGTTGCAAAAGCTGCAAGAGAGATGAGCGGGAAAGACTTAGGGTGTGCAGTGATAGTAGAAGGTTCAAAGCCAATAGGCGTGGTGACAGAGAGAGATATCGTAAAAAGAGTGATATCTAAAGGAAAGAAACCCTCAGAGGTAAAGCTAGAAAGTGTAATGTCCTCTCCTGTGATAACTATAGATTATGACAGCACGATCCTCGAAGCCTCAAAAGTTATCTCTGAACAGAATGTGAGAAGACTTGTTGTCACAAAAAATGAGGATATCGTGGGGATAGTCGCCTCTGTTGACCTCCTCAGCTATGCTCCTGAGATATTTGAGGAGAAAATAGAAGAGATGGAGATAGGTCCTGGTGTCTGCGAGGTATGCGGACAGCATTTCCAGAGCTTGAATGAAGTCAATGGAAAGTATGTATGTGATAACTGTAAAAAAATATTAGAAGGATAGGTGAAATATCAAAATGTGGAGTGTTATATATGAAGGTGTGGGGGATAGTGTTAATAGTGATGGTTTGTTCACTCTGTTTGAGTGAACAGGAAGAAAAAAGTATTACGGGAGAAAAAGAGCCCGAAGAAAGTACTGCAAAAACAATTACTGAGACTGAAACACCAGAAAAAAATATCGCAAAGACAATTACTGAAACTAAAGTAAGCGAATCTTTTATGGATATAGAAAAGGCGAGAGAACTTCTTGGGGAAACTGTCTCCATAAAAGGTGTTGTGACAGCACCACCTGGTATTTTCAGAGATGATGTTATGTATATCCAGGATTCAACGGCTGGAATCAAGGTTTACTCAAGAGTTTTAAATGATCTCGATATAAAACTGGGGGATGTTGTCAGGATAGAAGGAGTCATAGATAGATACTATGAAAACATAGAGATAAAATTCCTAAAAACTGAAAAAATTTCTATCCTGGGAAATGAGACTCCCTATTCTCTCTCTTTATCTATAAAAGAAGCAAAAAACAGAGAAGGTTCGTTTATTGCTATAGAAGGAACTGTTACCAAAGTTTACAGGAATAAGTTTTTTATTCGTGATGAGAGCGATGAGATTATAGTTTACATAGACAAAGATACGGGAATATCTATAAGCGTAAAGACTGGTGACAGGGTAAAGATATCGGGTGTTATCTCCCAATATAAAGAAGATATAGAGATCCTGCCGAGATATGATGAAGATATACAATTGATCGATTGAGGGGATATAAATAATGCGAATACAACAGAAACTCTATTTATGCAAACAATGAGCTTTTAAAAGCTTTAAAATGTGCTGAAGAAATTTAAGATTTTCACACAGTGTACAACAAAGCAGGTAACAGAAAAATTATTATACTTCTGAACTTATTGTTTTCATGTTGTTGAACGAGATTGTGGATTATCTTGACGAGTTTTTGGATATAAAGAATATACAGGATTCCTGCAAAAATGGGCTTGAGGTTGAAGGAAAAGAGGAGATAAAGAAAATAGGATTTAGTGTGGATGCATGTTTGGAAAGTTTTCAAAAAGCTGTTTCAGTTAAATGCGATCTTCTTATAGTACATCACGGTATGTTCTGGGGTGATATTGAGTATGTGACAGATATAACTTATGAAAGAGTTAAACATCTTATAAAAAACGATATAGCTTTATATGCCGCGCATTTGCCTTTAGATATACACCCCGAAGTTGGAAACAATGTCCAATTGGCGAAGCTGCTCAATCTTGAGATCCAAAATACATTCTGCAAATACAGGAATATAGATGTCGGCATAATATGTAAAAATGATACCGATTTTAACGATCTTTTAAAGAGGATCCAAAAGCATTTTCCTGTAAAATATATGAAATTCAATAATGTTTCAAAGAAAGTAGGGATCATTACAGGTTCCGGGGGATTAGGGATAAAAGAGGCAGTAGATAAAAGATGCGATACGTTCATAACGGGCGAGATGAGATATATTGATT
>Ga0190285_1000117_pt1 | contig 16879 bp, 21 predicted proteins | sample 48691823_MG_FD_163429 | JGI IMG/M metagenome (GOLD analysis project Ga0190285, IMG submission 163429) | Hydrothermal vent microbial mat bacterial communities from Southern Trench, Guaymas Basin, Mexico - 4869-18-2-3_MG | ecosystem: Environmental > Aquatic > Marine > Hydrothermal vents >...
CCTTTACTATTCCGGCTTTTATCTGCCTTTTTTTAAGTAATTCCACTATCTCTGATAGCGCAAACCAATGGATATATATTTTATTCTGGAGATAATCTTTTTCCATCATTTCCTCCGATATCTCTACATTCTCAAGAATAAAATCATATACAGAATCAATATTTTCAAAACAGTCTATGACTCCCCTGACAATAAGGCAGTCTTCTATCTCTTCATAGGATTTCTTTACATTTTTTGCCCTTCTCTTCAGTCTTTCTCTTAACTGTACCGAGTCTTTAAAAGAAGAAGAACAGTAGTGAATCATTAGATCTAAATCTCTATATTTTTCAACGATCTCCAACGCTATCTCCTCACTCCCCATAACTGCTGAATCTTCCTTGAATTTAAAACCTCTTTTTCTGAGCTCTTCTATATTTGTATCAGAGTATTCTAACTCATTGAGATTTAGAAACTTTGCACCTATATCGTCTAAATATTTTACAAATTTTTCTATGTAATCTTTATCTATTGCAGGAATCTCTGCACCAACATCAAAATCATATTTTAATGCTTTTTCTATTATACTCCAATCCTTTTGAGGATGAAATCTTATCTCATCGATACAATTTTCCAGCTTTTCAAAGATTTCATCTGTGCAGAGGGTGCCGGATGTGTAAAGATGTATGTGATGATCATGAAACTCGTCTTTCAGAAGAGATGCATAATGGATCGTCCTTTCTATCTTAAGGATAGGGTCTCCGCCAGTAATTCCTGTGCCTTCGGCATCCATTAGATTCGCTTCCTCAATCACGTCGTAATCGCTGAAAACTTCTCTTTCATTGGCGTAAATAACGTCTTTATTTCTTCTTTTTTCGGATAAGGGACAGTAATAGCACGTGTCTACACACAATCCCGTGACAAAGAGCACGAGTTTTCCTCCTCTCTCACATATTTTGCATCCTTCAGGAATCATTAAATCCTCTCTATTTTTTCCTTTATGAACTTTTTTATTTCCTCAATAGAATCAGTTTTAAGTCCATAATACTCTGCAAACTTCTTTGTAGTTCTCAAGACATATGTTCTCTCTTTTGGTTTTTTTTCTATCAGTCCCTGTTCTTCAAGTTTCTTTATATGCAAATAAGCATGATTTCCTCTTATTTTTACAACATCTATCTGTTTTATCGGCTGTTTTAATGCTATTAACGATAATGTTTTTAACAACGATTTTGGAGTTTTTCTGGGAACGTACTTTATTAATTCAGAGTACTGAGGTTTTAACTGCATCACGTACTCGTCTTCAACTGTATTTACTATCTCAATAGCTGTTTCTTTTTCAGAATACTCGTTTGAAAGTATATTTAAAGCTTCTTCTACCTCCGATCTTCTCACGTTAAGTATTGAAGCTATTTTTTTTATGCTCAAAGGCTCTCCAAATACAAACAGGACTGCTTCTACTTTTTCTTTCATTTACCCACCTATAGGTTTTATGTATATGGGCCCGAAAAATTCCTCCTGGATCAACTCTATCTTACTCTGCTGCTGTAGAAATAAAAGGTATAAAAATGTTCTCGCTATCTCAAGAGGAGTTTTATCGAATATGAGATTTTCAAAACGTATGATCCCTTCTTCATCTATGGACTTTTTTATTAAAATATAAAGTTTTTCAATATATTTTTCGAGGTCTTTTTTGTATATATCTATTTTGATTATCTGTTTTATCTCTTTTTTGAGTTTTTTTGGCTTTTTATCTTTTTTCTTTTCATAATCTTCCAGTGCTTCGAGTAATGCTTCTAAAAGTGCCGGGAGAGTTATTTCCTTTGATTCCCTTCTTAAAGGAGGAAACACGGGTGCTAATTCTATATCCTCTTCGATTCCCTCTTCTTTTTTCTCTTTTTTCTTTGCAAGGATCGTTTCTGACTGCATTCTTATTAGAATGGCAGCTACAAGGATAGTTTTTCCAGAGACTCTCATATCTATTCTTCTCGCCTCTTCTATCTTCAGGAGATATTTTTTAGTTAGGTCAACTATATCGATGTTCCACGGATCGATCTCTTTTGTAACTACTAAATTCATCAGGATATCAATAGGTCCGAGTGTATAATCCATAATCTTTAATATCTAAGCAGTTATAAATAAGTTTTGAAATTCAATTATACCAAAAATATAAATATCGTAAAGCATAGGAAGAGTATGTTTAACCATGAAGAAGGGGAAGAACTTGTTAGAATCGCAAGGAAAAATATTGAAAATTATTTAACTTCTGGAAAGAAAATTGAATTGAAAGATGTAAAAGAAAAATATAGGAAGAAAATGGGGGTTTTTGTAACTTTAAAAAAGAATGAAAAATTGAGAGGATGTATTGGATATCCAAGACCTGTTTTACCTCTCATAGACGCTCTTTTGGATGTTTCTATAAGTGCTGCTGTGAGGGATCCGAGATTTCCTCCCGTCAGTTTAAAGGAAATGGAAAAGATCACCGTAGAGATCACGATTTTAACACCCCCAGAGCTTATAAAGTGTGATCCGAAGGACTATCCGAAGAATATAGAGATAGGGAAGGATGGATTGATAGTTGAAAAAGGTTTTTTCTCGGGTTTATTATTGCCGCAGGTACCTATAGAATGGGATTGGGATGAAGAAGAGTTCCTTGCAAATACGTGTATGAAAGCAGGACTCCCTATAGACTCATGGCTTGATCCGAATACAAAAGTTTACAAATTTCAGGGGCAGATATTCGGAGAAGAAAAAAAGTTTTAAGTTTTTAGCTTCTGCTCGAGAACGTAGATAAGCATTTTTCTATTGGCATCTATATTATTCATATTTTTATCAAAATTGTCTATTCTCTCTCTGGCTTCCAGATACGTTGCTACTATGCCGAGATTATTTTTCAGATCCTTTAAAAATGCCCTTAATTTTGACAGTGAAAGAACGTCTTCTCTCTTGGAATAATATTTTATGCCCTCAAGTGTTTTTTTTATACTGTGGATTATCTCCGAGACATCTTCCTTGACATAGTACTCCGCGTCTCCAATTAAGAAATATCTTAATGCATCTATCTCAGTTTCATTCAACTGCTGTTTAGTTTTTAATTTTGTTAAAATTTTTATTGCATCATTTCTAAGTTTATGCTGTACCTTTTCTTTTATCTGAGCATCAAAATCTTCTAAAGAAGATTTTATTTTATTCAATTCACTTAAATTGGAGTTATTTATGCTGTTAACAGTCTCTTTCTGTACAACGTACATTGCAGCATTTATCAGCTTTTCTGGATCTATATCCACTCTCGATTTACAGTTTTTACAGTAGAATATCTTATTTTCAATGTCATAACTTAAATCTAATTTTCCACATTTGCATCTCATTACTGCACCTTTATCTTTAGATCACAGGTATCATAAGCTGTATAATGCGGGCACAAGCTCTTTATACATTTTTTACCGTCTCCCCTGCATGGGAGTCTATCTATATGTATATGTAATAATGGCTCTATCAATGCGACACCTCCGATCTCTTTCACAGCTTTAATAGAACTTTGAAGTTTATTTTCATCTGTTGTTTTTAATTCAACAAAGTAATCTATGTTTGGATTCTGGTAACTAACTTCAACAATCATTTTCTCCACTCTCGATACTCCCTCAACTTTCTCAAGCTCTGAAAAAACAGTTTTCACGAGATCTGGAAGAACTTCTATTCTGCACTGATATAGTATCATGATCTCTATTTGTGGCGAAGATTTAAATCTTTTTCCATTTATAACATGGATTTTACAAAGTTCTTATAAGCAAGTAAAGAGAAAATAAAGAAAGAATTGAGATAATAGAAGAAAGTGTAGAAAGTATCTCCACAGGAGAAAATAGATGTCTCTTGCAAATTTTTTATAGACAGTGTCGAAAGATATTTAAGTAGATAAAACGTATTTAATGTCATACGAGTGATATGACAGATAGGGTGTGCGATGCTGAACTCATAATTTTATTAAGAAAAAGTAAGGTACGTCAAATGGTATTGGAGTATCTTGTTAGTATATCTCCAGAAAGCTCATATCCATCGGAAATTGCAAGAAAAATAGATCTGAGACTGAACGAAGTTTGCGGGGCTTTGAATGGATCACCAAATAGGTATAAAGAAAAAAATAGTTTAGTGAAACTTGGACTTGTAAAAAAAGAACAAACAAAAAGTTCATACTTGTATACTGCTACTGACAAGGGATGTAAGATATGGAAATTGATAAATAAGTGAACATCTAACTAACCGCTTACCTGAGTACTCAATTGAAGATAAAGCTTTTATAGCCCTACCAAAGAGGGAATAGTACCATGGTGAATGTAACATTGAGGCGCCGATGATATGCTCATGAAAAAGAAAAAAATAAGGAGGTGAAAATATCATGAAGAGAAAAAGGGAAGTGTTGATGGCCGGGACAGCATTCATCGCTACAGTACTCCTCTTAGCAGCTCTCATACCACTGTTTAGTGCAACTCCGTCAAATGATCCTCAAGTACCAGCTACTATCAAATCGTATGATATCGTACAACTCAATCTAAAAGAGCTTACGAACACCGTACGAAGAGGAAAGACATTTGATATACTTCTGGGGGGCAACAAAGTGAGATTGGAACTAGTACTTAACAATATGCGAGCACCAGATTGTAAGTTTATACTCAAAGATGGTGAGAAAGAGTACGAGATAACGCCACCGGATCCATGTACCTACAAAGGAAAAGTAGTTGGTGACCCTCAGAGTGAGGTAAGACTCACCATCACTCCTGACTGGGTGACCGGCTATGTGGATTTTGACAAAGGATGGTATTTTATCGAGCCTTTACATGGATATCAAGAAGCGAAAACAGATACCGTTGCTCATTATGTCTACAAAACGACCAACACAGACTTTGAGATAGAGTGGGGAAACGATGCGATGAGTGCACCAGTACAAAATGATAAGACGGAAAATCGTACTGCAGTATCCCGCTCGACAACACTTTATGCAGACATTATATGTGATGGCGACGTGGAGTTTTACAACATAGCTCCCTCTACCTGGGTGACAAGGCAGAAATCTGTGATAAATGATATAGAAGGCATCTTCGATAATCAGATAGATATCAAGTTTAGCATTGCAAGACATCACATCTGGCTTACTGAAGAACCATTGAGTTCAACAGATGCATCTACGTTGTTGGGCCAATTAAGAAATTACTGGAATTCTCAAAGTGATGCACGGGATTTAGTGCATCTCTTCACAGGAAAAGAGTTGGATGGTAATGATATCGGAATGGCATGGCAAAAACAATTAGGAACCAGCTATGCATACTCGTTGTCTCAACAGGTAGATGCAGGCTTTTTCAATAACTATGACGCAACAACATATCAGAAGATGATACTGGGTGCCCATGAGATTGGACATAACTTCGATGCTATACATGAAGAAGCACTGAAATGGTGGCAATGGTGGCCACCAGGGTACCGCTACACGATTATGTGGTCACCTTTCAAGGGAAACAGTATGGAAGATCAGTTCTCTGACGGCACCAGAGATCCTAATAAAAACAACGCCGAGAGGATTCGGACGTATGCAGAAGAACGTCTGTGAATTCTATATCCTTTCTTTTTCATTTTTTAGAACGAGAAAACAATAAGATATTTAAACTATATAGGAATATTTGAATAAGAGAAGGTTTGGCCATGATAGAAAAGAAAGTAATAGTGTTAGTGGGAGTAGTTATATTGGTAGTATGGCTGGTGTATCACTTTGTAGTTGTCGAGAGAGAAAGGACTGTTTTTGTTATTATCACAGTAGAAAAAGTAGAAGATATCCCACAGGAGGAGATCATTGAGCTTACTGAAGAAGAAGTATCTGTATATCCTATATTAAAATGTATCTTAGAAGAGATAGAGAATACAGGAAAGAATAGGATTGATTATAAAACGACAGAATCTAAAAGTATGGAGATCATGGATTATATCGAAAATAAATACAGAAGCAAATATAATTCGTTAGCGGGCTACCCTCATTTCAAATACAGGGAGAAGATTTATATAATAGTGGTCATGGTCCCCTGATGTTCTGTAGATACTTATAATCATATATTGATACCACGATTTTGATGTGTCAATGATACGTAATGAAAAACTGAAAAATATAGAAATGAAAATAACATTTTTTACTGTTCGAATTTTTTCGAACGATTTCGAAAATTATTTATACTTGTAAGAAAGGGAATAGTGTGTCATGACAATAACATCGACATGCGCATGGATGACATGAAAAAATATAAAAACATGAAGAGATGATAATAAATAATGAAAAGAATATATGCTATATGGATAATAGCATTGGTGTGTGGAGCTAGTATAGTAATAGCTACAGCACTTTCCGGAAAAGATGCTAATATAAAAATCGAGAATGCAACAGGATCGATTTCACAGCCAAGTATGCAAGAAGAACCTAAGGAACCTATAAATAAAATAAATGATATACTTGTAACCCGTACTTTGGCAGATTCTATTAGCCTAGAAGAAATGAGGCAAATGAGAGATACATTGATAAATGATTTCATTAGTAAATTCGGAAAACCAAAGCACCCAATTATAACAGCTGACCCAGAAATTCCAGAAGGCGCATATATGGTCGCCTACGGTTTCAAAATATACTCAGATGGAATGACAGGCGATGCAGAATCTGTACCGATCATCCACCAAAGAGCACAAAAGTGGCAGAACAAAGAGATCTTAGGCTCAAATCCATATTGGGGACTAATCTGTCAAGGTGAAGGGGATTACTTCAAGAGCCCCTATGGAGGAGTTACCAACAACTTTGAGTGTCGTTATCTATATAATGATACTTCTCCCTCAAGAGATTGGTTTGCCATAAAACAAATCTTTGCCATGCACCCTGGATGTGTAGAATATGGATCCAGTTGGAAAAACAAGACAGGATATCCAAAGCATGACTGGTCTGCAAGTACCCTTGGAAATCCTCAACTGCATGATTGGGATCCCCTTGGAACATTTACAGGTACGCAAACTATAAGTGTCTCCATCTCAAGTGGAGGTGCCACATGGTCATGGAGCTATACACAGCCTGATGTGACTACATACGACTATTCCAGCACAAATACAGAAATAGCGAAATGGAAAATGGTATTTAACAGTGATGCATCCAAAGAATCTACTGGCGGAATGAAACCTGGAAGCAGTTGCGGTGTGAATCAGCACACATCTGGTACTTATAGGGTATTAGACTTGGAAGCAAAGGGAGAATTTGCTAATTGGCTGACCAACACGTACCTGACCCATCTATGGCACATCAATGCGTCCTATTAATCTTTCCTTTTTATTTTTTAAGAGATGGATCCAAGAAGGTGAAAGTATGGAAAGAAGATACATAACATATGGCGTGATAATAGCTTTGGTAATGAGTGCTGCTTTGCTCTGTATAAATCATTCAAGAAATGAAAATGTTACACATCCAAGTAAGAAAAAGATATTTCAATACGAAAAACAATATAAGTGTGACCCGCATGAAAAAACTCATAGGGACTATATTTTTAATATCCCTTGTAATGGGATGTATCCAGGAAGAGCAGAAACAGACAAATACTCTACCATATGGTCTTGAACTGCCTGAAGAAGTAGAGTTCATAGGATCTTACGAAATGGAACGAGAAAGCTTAGGTTCTTCATTTGTTGCCTTTTCAGAAGATTTTCTTATCACGATTCTCGAAAAAAATCGTATCCATGTATTTGACAGGACAGAAGGAAAGAAACTTTTAGAGTATACATGTCAGGGGAGAATCACACATTTTGCATTTTCTTCAGATAAAGAATATCTGGCGATAAGCACTGTAAATCCAAATAATATCCTTTTATTAAATAAAAAAGGTAAAAAATTGTGGGAATATAAATTAGAAGACGATGAAGAATATCAGGTTAGAGAAATAGCGATATCAGGTAATGGTAGCCTTGTTGTCGCAGGACTCGGAGCGTTTGAATCTTACATGACAAGAATATATTTTATAAAAAATGGAAAGTTGATAAAAAATTACACATATCCAGAGCTTGAAACATATCTGGGTGTCATCTCAACAAATTATGATGGAAGTTACACTGTTGTAGGAACAGGATATCTGTACTCTAAGATAAACCTTTTCGATAAAAATGGAGAGATCTTATGGGAATATAAATGGAAAAGAAGATCAAAAGCACTGTTCTCTAATGTAACGAAAGCTTTTATATCAAGTGATGGAAACTTCGGTTTTGCAATTTATGATAGTACTCATGGAGCATGCTTTTTCAATAAAGATGGTGTTTTTTATGATTATGAAGCAGATCCGTGCCCCGATATTGTTGCATCATACGGTACCGAAGAGGGAGCCATAATCCTTAATGCTAAGGGAACATTACTGAAGGTAGATAAAAACGGTGAGATAAGTGAACATAAAATATGGGAAGGCAAGATACTAGTTAGTGATCAACATGGAGTGTATGGTTCTGGGATACTGATAAATGGTAAGTGCAAAAAGATAGAGCGCATAAAGATCTCTAGCGATAGAGATTATATAGGTGTTTTAACAAAAGATAAACAATTAATATTTTTCAATAAAGAAGGAAAGATCTTATGGAAAAAAATTTTTAGAGATCTTATGGATTTTTGTATTGCCAATAACAAAGTTTTGATATACAAAGGATTTTTTGAGGGAGATATTTCTGTAATAGACAAAAATGGAACGACGATCTGGGATTGGAGTTTAAGAGATAACAGCAAGATCATTGGAAGTACTTTATTTCATGCTCGGTTCTATAAGATCCTCTACTCATCTGAAAACAATATTTTTGTCACAACAAAAATCTCGAAGGAAGATAAAGCTGAGCTATTTTTCTTTAAAATCAATGACGTATTGGGATGAATAAGGACGAGATATATTATAATATCTCAAACTACTACCACTGGGCTGTAAATTAAACCAAAACTTTTTATTTTTTATTATCTATATGAAAATGAGGAGAAAATATGAAAAAAACAATATTCCTAATACTGGCAATTATTGGGATAGGAGTAAGTATATACTTTATTCATGAAAAAATATCCCCAGAAGAAGAAAGAACTGGTGTAACCAGTGAAAATTTACTGAAAGGTATTCGCATCCAGCAGATAGGATGGAACGGTGAGTACTGGCTTATCGTATGTGAAAATCTTTCTGAAGGGTCCTTTCATCTCGTTTCCTTTGACGGTAATACTTTCAAAGATATAACACCGCAAGAACTCAAAAACATGAGCGATATCCACATATCTTCTATTTCTACAGAAGGTAAGATATGGATTCTTAAAGAAGCAACGCAATGCGAAAACTGTCCCAGAAATGTGTATCGTTTTGACGGAAACGATGTCGAAATGTATAAAGAAAATGTTGATCCTGAGTCTTATTGGAAGGTCACTTCCTGTAATGATAAATATCGCCTTACATGGGATAAAAAATCTAAAAAACTGATGAAAACTTACGATGATCATACAGTAGATTTAACCGAAGAATTCGAAAAAAAGGCAGGAATCAGTGCAACCTTTCCAGGACTCTCAGTAGGTCCTATTGTCTGGAATGGGGAGTACTGGCTAATTGAACTCAGTACCAAGGCAGGAGGGATGCTTGTTAAATACGATGGAGAATCTTTTGAATTTCTTCTCTCGAAAGTAAGAAGATTCAAATGGAATGAAGAATATTGGCTCATTACACTTATGGATATAAAGGAAGGGGGAGCTGTGAAGTATGATGGAGAATCTTTTGAATATATCTCGATTCCCTCTTCTTATGGAGCTGGTGCACTCGAATGGAATGGAGAATATTGGCTCATTGGTACAGTAAACGATTTTGAAGAATCTAATGGGCTAGTAAGATATGACGGATCTACTGTCATGGGTCTTTCCGAGGAATTTCAAGACTCCATTCTAGGAGAAAATGAGAATACACGTTGATAAAAATCTCAAAAGATGATAAAATGCATAAAAAAATCATAGCAATTATGATTGTCATCGGAATGGCTTTAAGTTTTCTTACTGTATGGTATCTTGGAGAAAAGGAAACCAATAAAGAAATAAAAATTCCCGATAAGACTCTGGAGGGAATTATTCGAGGAAAAATAGGAAAAAGGAATGGAGAACCAATATACAAAAGCGATCTCAAAGTTATTACCAGTATAGGAGCTCCTGAAGAAGGAATAAAAAGTTTAGAGGGTCTACAATATTGTGTAAACCTCAGGGTGGCAGAGTTATGGAATAACAAAATCTCATACATCCCCGATCTCTCAGATCTCGATAATTTAGAATATCTACAGCTTAATGGTAATTTCATATCTGATATCTCAGGACTTTCGGGACTTGAATCTCTTGAATATCTGGATCTTAGCGCGAATGACTTTATCTCCGATATCTCTCCAGTCTCTAATCTTACCAATCTCGAATATCTAGATCTTGGTAGGAACAATATCTCTGATATTTCTCCACTTGCCAATCTTACAAATCTTAAAGAGTTGTGGCTTGGAAGTAATGATATCTCTGATATATCTCCACTCTCTGATCTCACTAACCTTACTATTCTAGTTCTTTATGAAAACAATATCTCTGATATATCTCCACTCTCTGATCTTGTTAATCTCGAACAGTTGTATCTTGAGAGCAACAATATCTCCGATATCTCCCCTCTCATCCAGAATCCAGGGATAAATGAGGGGGATGTTGTTGCTATAGCTGAGAATCCACTCAACTCACAATCTATTGAGTTATATATTCCTGAGTTAGAAAAAAGAGGTGTTACCATAATATGGGAAGGAAAAACATTCTATATGACACTTCATATAGAGAAAGTAGAAGAAATTCCAGAGTATTTTGTGGGGATAACTGAGGAAGATCTGGATAACTGTCTGCTCCTAAGAGAAATATTTGAAGAGATGGAAGATGCGAGAAAAGAGAGCACTGATCGTGAGATTGAGCAATCTACAGTGGATCAGATTTTGCATTGCCTCACATCTAAATACATGGAAAAATATGATTTACCAATGATAGGCGAACGTCGCACTGTTAAATACAGAGGGACTTTTTACCTCGTTGAGCTACGGGAAGAATGAATATCCCTCGATGTACAGATGAGGGAATGAAAAAATATAAAAACATAGAGGAGGTGATAAAGATATAACAATAACTATAGTGCTTTCAGTGATGGTAGTTGCTCTATCGTTCTTGGGAAATCAAATGCTTATGGGAAGTTTTGTATTTCTTATAATTGTAGCAACAGAGATCGCATATCGGAGTTATTTAAAATACGTAAAAAAGACATATGAAAAGAAATAGAGATCTATATTTTTACTTAATATCAGAGGAGAGTGATAAGAATGAGAAACACTAAAGTATTAGGAGTAAGTGTAGTGATATTAATTATTCTTTTTGCAATGATTGTCCTAATCAATATAAGGAAGCCAGAAATTCCAGAAAAGCCAGTATTTATAATAAAAGATCCGGCGGTAAAAGGAGACTTGATTGAAAGAGGAATATTAAAAGTATACCCAAATGGAACTCAAGAGATAAATATAAAAGAAATACAAAGATTAATTGAAGAGGGTGTATACAGGCAAAATCCAGATGGAACGATAGAACTGACCAAAGATGAAGATACATAACGGTAGATACAATAAAGATATTACATCGATCTTATTTAAAATTTTATTACTCCACCATTTATAACCTTGTTCTTTTCACTTCTATATATGTAATATCGTTTTCCATATCTACAAAGGCTAAAATCATCTTCTTATTCACAGTATTGGCCATTCTTGCAGTTCTGATGATCTCATAACTTCTGAAATTCTCTTTTTCGTCTATGACGTGAATAAGATAATCAGCATGCTCCTCTATGCTCCCCCTATATACCCGAAAATGAGTCCCGTATTTAAATCCTGTTTTTACTATGAGCCCTCTTTCTCTCAGATCTTTGTAGACCAAAAACTTTATATCGAACTCCCTCTCCCCTCTGGCTGCGTTTAATATATCCATGCCTTCTTCTATTTCCAGTTTTCCTTTTTCTACTAAGTAAGCGGCTTCAACTAATCCTAGATAAAGCTTGTTTTCCTCTAAAGTACCGTAAGATTTATTCTTCAATTTATTTATACTTTTTTTATCCTCTATCAAAACTTTGTTCCCTAATAATTTTCCAGTAATCATTTTTTACCTTCTAAAAAATGGTGGGGACGGCGGGATTTGAACCCGAGTCCATGGGTTTCTCCGCTCCAGAAAGTCTTCATCCGTTATGTCAGCAAACCCATAGTATATATCTCTGGAGCCCATGATGATAGCCAGGCTACACCACGTCCCCGTGGCTTACACTATTTTCGACATTATTTCCGATCTTTTATATAAAAGGTTTTCTATCTCTTTGAAAATCCGTATCTTCCAATGACATCTCCAAGTGACCAGTACTCTCCTTTAACATAACAGATAGGCTCTGCTTTTTTGTAATTTATTTTTCCGTTTTCGATAAGTTCTTCATCTACATTCACAGTCACTATCCTTCCAATGAGAAGATCATGGGTACCCAATGGAACTATCTTCTCGAGTCTGCATTCTATATTCACAGGACATTCTTTTATCAGTGGCGAACTCACTTTTCTTGCCTTGATCTTTGTAAATTTTGTTTTCTCAAACTTTTTAACGTTTCTACCGGAGACCATTCCACAAAAATCTACTTCTTTAAGTATCTCTCTCTTGGGAATATTTACCACAAATTCCTTGGATTTCTCTATAAGATCATGAGAAAATCTTTCTGGTCTTATAGCGAAACAGAGCATAGGAGGATCGTAGCATGCTGTCCCTATCCATGCTATTGTTACGATGTTCTCATCGCACGTTATCAAACTCACTGGTACAGGGTATAGAGCTGGATAAGGTTCTTTTTCTATCTTCATAATTAGAGTTATTTTTTTGTTGTTATAAGGGTTTCCTTTTTTTGTTATTTTTTCTTATCCTCATAAATGAATATATCTTCAATCTTGACTCCAAAAAATGCTGCTATTTTAAAAGCTAATCTAAGAGATGGATCGTACTTTCCTTTTTCTATTGATATTATCGTCTGTCTTGTTACCTCAAGCTTCTCTGCAAGGTTTTCCTGCGTTAAATCGTGCATTGCCCTGTAAACTTTAAGTTTATTCCTCATTTAACCCCCGTATTTTTTTGCATAGTACCCATAAAAGAAAAGATACATTGTAAGAAGACCACAGATTAAGTATGCCAATGTAAACCCAAGATTTTTGAGTTCAGGGTATCTGTCTTTTGAAGCTATCAAAATAGCACTGGTGATAGCTGTAACAATCATAAAGATTTCTAAGGTCTTTTTTGATGCTCTTTCACTTATTCTGCATGTTCTCTCATCCTCAATCACTTCTTTGACTCTGCTTTTGCACAGATACAGTAAGGAGATACCCGTAATAAACGCTATTATTAATAAAATGGGATTTCCAACTTCCATAGTCCAACCTGTTACTGCCCCCAAACACATCACTATTATTACTCCACAAATTGCGTATGTTTTTCTGTCCATAATATCACCTCAATGTAAAGTTTATTTTCCTTCATGTAAAGTACATTTTACATAAAGCTTTATAAACTTTACGGTTGGAGAATAAAAAACTTTGCATATCTACATAGATTTGGGCAGAGTGAATTTCACTTTTTATTCTTTTTTACATTTCAAAACATATGAGGAAGGATTCATTAAGTATCCGTCTTTTGTAACATTGTTATAAACCTCATTAACACTTTCGATCAAAGAATTTTTGAGATCATCATTCCAATGTAATTCTTTGGCATATTTCAACATTACTCCCCATTCAAAATGGCTACAGCGGCTCCAATAGCTGTTGCATACTCTCCTTTTTCAGGGATTATAAACTTTTTATTGAATAAAGGTTCTATGGATCTTAAAGATCTCTGTACCTCTTTTAATGATATGACTTTGCCAGTGAGTATAATATCATCTAAGTCGCATGCCCTCGCAGCAAAGATCGAAACAACAGCAATGGTCTGGGAAACCATATTAATTAGCCCTTTTGCTATATCTTCTTTTTCTATCGTATCATCAATTTTTCCAAAATTAGAAGCCGTTGCATCGCTTGGAATTACTCCTATCTTTCCTCCTGCTATATCTCCTACTGTAAGGTCTATCTTTTTTAAATTCCCCTTTTCCGCGAGTTTGTCGAGGTTTTTTATGTCATTTATGCTGAGGAGCATTCTTGATAATCCCTGAAGAGTTCCTCCTCCAATACCACTCCCCCCAAAATGCTTGATCTCATCTTTTACACAGACTATGGCAGTCCCTGTTCCCATGCTTACTACAACTCCTCTCTTCCTATCTGCAAGTGTGACTCCACCTTTTCCTATGGCTGTAATCTCATCTATTTTTTTTACAGGCACTCCTAACAGCTCATTTCCCAAGAATCTGGCACCTCCACCCGTAGCGGCAAGAACTTTGATATCTTTGAGCGTTATGTTAAGAGAAGTGATTAATTTGCCGAGAGCTCCAGCTGCTGCCGCCAAAGGATCGTCTGCTGTAACTGTTACTATTTTCAGTATTTTATGATCTTTTATAGCTACAGCATCTGTTGTTGTTCCTCCTATATCGATTCCTACGATCATTTTTTCATCTCCTATAACATAAGTGGAAGCATCTTTACTATTGCAAGTATTGCCCCCACAACTCCTTCTCCACCTATCAATCCGGACGCTATGAGTCTCTCTGTTTCATCCTCTGCTTTTTTCCTATTGATATAGTTTACAACTCCTCCGATAAAGAATGCCACAGATAGATAAAGCGGGATAAATATACCAACACCAAAAACCATACCCGGAAATTTCATGAGCGTAATCGCTGTTCCCAGAATGACTCCTATAAGAAAGATTTTGACATCGATTGCACCGAGCATATACGATACACTTCGCGCCTGAAGCGCATATAACTCAGGACTTCCGAGGGTGAATGCATTTAAAATAGCGAGAAGGCTGAATCCGACAACAGAAGATCCTATTATAACGCCCAGTATCTGAGCCTTTGCCTGAGACTTTGGAGATGTTTTCAGCATATGACCTGCCTTCAGGTCGAAGAGCAGATCACCAGCGACTCCAACAGAAACAGCTGCAATCGCAGCTATGGCGATGCTTTCCATGGTCCCCAGAGAGACAGCAAGTTTTACAAAAAGAACAATGATTACAGCAAAAACTTCCATAGGATCAATACCTATTTCGCCTGTCATCCTTCCTGCTAGTGCTGTGATTACCCAGATGCCTAGAATTGCAAGTATAGAGGCAACAATACTCAAATTTAAAATAAAACTCATTATAAATATAGAGATAACTGCAAATATAGGTATTAACCTTGGATTCAGCTCGTCTTTTGATACCTTTGCAGAGATCATAGCTTTGAAAGTTCTGATGCTTGAAGGAATGACTCTCAGAATAAATAACGTTACTCCCCCCCCAATGACAGCTCCGACACCTAAGGGCAATGTGTATGTGATCATTTGCTCCATTGGCACATTGTAAAGATAGTGCACAAGGGGTTGGAAGAGATAATATGAAAATAAACACCCCAGAAACCATATGGACACAATTTTATAACCAATCAAATAACCTGCGCCAAAAGCCATTGGAATAAAAGGAACTTCGATCTTAAAAACTCCAAATTGAAATTGTTTAAAATCAGGGATTATGCCATTGAAAACGAAATGCAGTTTTCCGATACTCAAAGACACCCCATCTCTCAATGTTGTAAATATGGCAGAAAATCCAAAAGCTGAAAGAAGAACCTTTATTTTCCGGCCACCTCTTTTTCCTGCCATGATCGTATCTGCTGTTGCTTCACCTATTACAAAGGGAAGATTCTCTTCTATGATCATGTGTTTCCTTAAGTATGCTGAAAAGAGAACACCCATTATTCCTCCGACAAGAGCCAATACAAATACTTTGAAGAGAAAGCTTCCAGGATCGGATATGAGGGTATCAAAAAGCTCCGGATCAAGAAAATATATGGCAGGAATAGTGAAACATATTCCTGCTGCAAGAATCCCTCCCGTTGATGCAGCAGTCTGTGCAATATTTATTTCATGAACGCTTGCATCTTTTTCTAATTTTAGTATCTTATAAATACCCATTGCCATTAAAGCGGTCAAAATCGATGCCCACATAAAAGCATTCATACGAAGTGTAATATATACTCCTGACATTGTCATCAAAACAGCGAGTGCTCCTCCAATTATGTATGATCTTGATTTCACTTCCATGATTTAAACTTCAGTAAAGTATATATAAATTTTTTGTATAAAGTATATAGAATAGAATAAAAAGATATAGTATCTATATAGTTCATTTGGCAGATTTGTTCGAATCAACTTTTAAAGGCTTTCTCCATTTCCTTTTTCCGTATATATTTATCTATAGTCTCTGCATCTAACGTTTTTAATTTTATTTTCTGTAAAACCTTTTCAGTAAGAATCTGTTTTGAAATTTCCTTTTTGAGTTTGTCTCCTTCTAATCTCTTCGTTACAATAGGAGATTTTAATTTTTTAAAAATTTCTGCAATTTTTTCTTCTGATAATTTTCCATCAGGAACAATGTCAGAAATAATATTCTCTATTTTTTGGAGATCAAACTCTTCATCAAAATATTCAAATATTTTTTTGTTTACAGTATCACGTATAGATATTAAAAGCCTGGCTATATCTATTTTTTCTGTGTTTTCATCTATATCCATCTTTTTTACAACGATCCACTTCTCATGTTTTGCGAAAAAATTTATTTTATCTTCCATATACTCACCTGAAATTGATAATATTTGCCTTTTATTTGAGTACCTTTCTCTATATCATA
>Ga0190285_1000125_pt1 | contig 16195 bp, 16 predicted proteins | sample 48691823_MG_FD_163429 | JGI IMG/M metagenome (GOLD analysis project Ga0190285, IMG submission 163429) | Hydrothermal vent microbial mat bacterial communities from Southern Trench, Guaymas Basin, Mexico - 4869-18-2-3_MG | ecosystem: Environmental > Aquatic > Marine > Hydrothermal vents >...
GGTGATGATCTTATCTTTCCATTCGGGGTCATCAGCCAGGTCATTGCCTACTCTATTTACCACTTCAATTACATGCTCTAAATTCTCTTTATATGCCACACCGATATCCAGATTTACCCTGGCAAACCCCTTAGACATATTTGACGCTTTTCTTATTTCTCCATTAGGAATATGATGCTCCACACCATCCAGATCACGTAGAACCGTTTTTCTTAATGTTACATCTTGAACTAATCCCCCGGTACCTGCAATATCTACTACATCCCCCACCCTGTATTGATCTTCGATTATGATAAAAATTCCAGCTAAAAAATCCCTGATCATATATTGCGCGCCAAAACCCAATGCCACGCCGATAATGCCCGCACCCGCAATTAAAGGTCCAACACTTATTCCAAATTCAGAAAGGACCATCAAAATAGCCACTGTCCAAATAACTATATTCAAAGTGCTATTAAAAGTATTAATTAATGTGTCCTCTCTTTTCCGCTCTGCTTCTGGATCTTTTACTACTTTCCCCGGCCTGATTAAATTTCTTACTGCTTTTTCAATAAAGATTTTTCCAAAGTGATTGATAATGTATGCACCAATCAAAATAGCAATAATCTTTATGCCATGCGACAAGAGCCAATTTAGAATAATATCTTTTAAGTCCATTGTTTGACTGAAAATCTCCTGCTCTCTTTCCATGGTCGTAATTACCGTATTAATTTAGTTTTAGGTATATAATAAATACATCTGTTAGTCAGCATATTCGGCTGCCAGCAGGCACTTCTTTATCTGGATGTAACAAGACAGGTTTGCCGTTTACCTCAACTGCTAAAATCATGCCCCTGCTTTCTACACCCATGAGCTTTGCCGGCTTCAGGTTCACCAAAACGGGTACGAGAGCACCAATCAAATTCTCAGGATCGTAATCTTCGCCAATGCCGGCAACCAACTGTCTCGTATCAGTGCCTACATCTACCGCGAGTCTGATTAACTTCCTGCTGCCCTCTATCCGCCCGGCATTTACTATCTTACCAATCCGTAGGTCGAGTTTGGCAAACTCGTTTATGTCACATATCTCTTTACTTACCATGTTATTACCTCACTCATATCGCTAATAAAATGTTGCACTGCAATAAACTTTTTTTTTTTTGCCTGCCCCCTTCTTTCTTGTTCACCATCACACGTGAACTTTACCCGGATAGATAAAAGGGATTCGAATTTACTGTTTATTTATACAGTATCATAACAGCACCCGCGCAGCAAATCTGAAAGGACAAGAGAGAGGAAGGATAAATCACAGCAAGCAATTAATTGCATAGCCCAGGACGGATTCGAACCGTCGTCGCGAGGTCCAGGGCCTCGCATGATTGACCGCTACACTACCGGGCTATTTTATTATACGCAGTTTGTGATATAAAAAAGATGAAGAATGAATATCGTGAAACTTTAAGAAGAAGATAATAGAAGCAAATATTAGCACTACAACCTCAGTTCCACTTATTATCGCTATCTCCGGTACATCGGGACCTGGAATAACTACGTATTCTATTTCCCCTACCTTCCCGGGAACTACCCAGGTGAATATGAGACTCAAACCCGTTTCCTTCAACCCGAGCCAGAAATTGATGTCATAGCTCTTATCCAAAAACGGATAGAACAGAAACACACCGTTATAGAAAGTATCCAGGACTATATGGAATGCCAGTAGCAGTGACACCAGAGATATGTATTTAGCCTTTATCGCATGCTTATTTAAACGCCAGAGTATAAACATAGCGATAAGCGGTATGAATACTACGAACAGATTATGAAATGTCGCCCGGTGTAGACCGATAAAGGAATCGAGATCGCATAGAACCCCAAAAGGGATTAAAACCAGCGCGAACTTCCTCTCTTCTGCATTTAAGCACGCAGCAATGACCAGAAGCGTAAGCGCAAGGTGCATCCCAAAACTTGGCATTCTATTGCATCTCTGTTTGTTTTGCGTTATAATAATAAAATAATCACACGATCTTCGTTCCTGCTTTTAAACTACTTGCAAACTCTTCTATCTTGATAAGCATCTGCTCTTTCGAGTCCAATTCTTGCTCTATTAATTTTATTATTGCACTACCCACGATTGCACCGTCTGCGAACTCGCAAACCGTTCTAACGTGTTCCCGCTTCGAGATGCCGAATCCTACTGCCAGTGGTACAGCCTTACCCATTGATATCTCCTGGTCTCTTATGGTTCCTATAAGTGGCTGTATCGCATCAGAAATTTTATCACGCGCACCTGTTACACCAAGCAGTGAGACGACATAAATGAATCCCGCAGCAGCATCCAGAATCTTTGTCATGCGTTTCGCCGTAGTCGTGGGTGCAATGATAAATATCAAATCGGTTTCATACCCTTCGCAGATATTTAGCAGTGGTTTTGACTCTTCAACCGGCAAATCCGGTAGTACCATGCCGCCTATACCTGCGGACTCGCAATCGCTCACGAATTGTTCCAGCCCTCGCTGCAATACCAGATTATAATAAGTAAGGCAGACTTTATCCACACCTTTTATCCCTGTGGCGAGATTGAAATAAATATCGGTGTCCATTCCTGCACGCAAACTCATTTCACTCGCGCGTTGTATCGTGACGCCATCAGCGATAGGGTCTGAGAATGGCAGACCCAACTCTAATATGTCCACACCGCCTTTGATCAAGGCATCTGCTATCTTCGGTGTGTCCTCAGCGGTGGGATAACCGGCAGTTATGAAGCCGATCAGTGCTTTCTCGCCTCTTTTAGTCAATTCTTTGAACTTTCCGTCTAAGGTCATCTCAACCTCTCTAATAGCTTTACGCTTTCCATATTACTATTACAACTTCCTGAATATAATATATCAATACAAGTTGTGGCGATGATTTTCTAACAATCGGAACCGATTTTAAAAAATCCATTTGAATTCTTAATAATTTAGGAAAACGCACTCCTTCTGTGACACCCACTGAATTCATCGAAATCGAAGCACGTATTCATTCAAATCCAATTGTTGTAATTATATCCCACAACTTGTTTAAGTTCCTTCTTCCTGTATCACGCATCGTACATATAAAAGTGCAAATATATATATGTATAGAGCTAATTGCTTTTACCAAAGAAGAGGGCAAAAAGGTGGAAATAGAAGAAGAGAGATGGAGAAGAAAGCAGGAATAGTAGGATTTACAGGCACTTTTAGAGGGATCATGGACAATGTAAAAGAAGGTTCCAAGGTAGTCTTCACCGGCTCGATAGCAGTATGCACACCGTTTATAGAATTGCTTGCGTATACAGTGAGAGACAGAGGTTTTGAGATGCTGTACGTACCGAAAGCGGTTGCGAGTGAAGCGAGGAAGATAAAGGAGATAAAAGGTGTTGGATACAGTGCGGTGGACGAGAAAGGTGACCCGAACGGTGCTGATGCTGTGGTCGTACTTGGTGGATTAGCGATGCCAAAGTTTGGATGCGCACCCGAAGATGTAAACACGCTGATCGCGGATATATCCGCAGGTAAGAAGCCGAAAATCGTTGGCGTTGGCTTTATGAACATATTTGAGTACGCGGGCTGGGATAAGAAGATAAACTTCGATGTGGTAATGGACACTACTATGGAGGCGATAGTCAAATAGATAGCAGTGGGGTCATTTTTATCGCCTTCACTTACTTCATGCGCCGACCGGGACTTGAACCCGAGTTAGAGGCTCTTTGCCCGTGCCTTTCTATTCTGAAGGTTCTTCCTCCCTTCTTTTTGAAGAGAGAAAGGTTGATTGCTTGGTTGGCAAGCCTCTGTGATACCACTACACTACCGGCGCAATTGTTTTTAATATTTCTTCTTTGTTCTATTCTACTATATACTCTTCCCCTACCTTTGGCGATATTGCATCACATTCGAAATTGTCCTTCACCCATGCCGCGAATTCCACCGTATGCTCTCCATGTACCGGGAATATAACCTCAGTTCCGTTTCCACAGAACTGTGACACCAGTTTCTTCAGCTCTGCATCTCCCGCATGCGCAGAGAAGTCATACTGCTCTACACATGTATCTACTTTCAGCATCTCTCCGTTTGTCTCCACACGTCTCTCCTCTAACAATCTCCGCCCATTCGTGCCTTCTATCTGATAGCCCGTGAGCAGTACTTTACTCTTTGGATCGTCATGCAATTTCTTTAGATAGTACAGTACTGGTCCACCATTGAGCATCCCCGCAGTTGTAACAATAACGGAAGGCTCAGAAACTGCCTTTTTACGCTTCCTCGCATTTACAAATTTCGCATCTGAGAAAGCAGCATTTAAACCTTCTGCATCCTTCAAGAATTGGGGATGATTCTTGAACGTACGAAAAACACCCAGACCCATACCATCTACATAAGGAGTAAGCCCGTATGAATGCAGAATCATTACTATCTCCTGAGTCCTCCCCACTGCGAAACAGGGTACGATAGCCGTACCGCCAGCATACAGTGTTTCTTTTATGGAATCTATAAACTCATGCTCCTGCTCCCGCCTGTCTTGATGGTCTCGTCCATAATATGTACTTTCCACGAGCAAAATATCAGAAGAGGGCATTTTTGCAAGAGAAGCGCCTTCCATTAATCGCGTCTCTCCTATTTTTATGTCGCCAGTGTAATGCAGACTTATTGCCTCATCCTCCTTTTTCAGATGTACAGATACACTACCCGGTATATGGCCCGCATTGAACAATTCAAACTCGTAATCCGCACCATAATCAGAGCGGTTTAACGCAATCCGCTCACCATAATCAACAAAATGTGTATTTTCACGCATTTTCATTATGTCGTTTTCGTTAAAGAAACAAAAACCCTGGTCTTTACCTACTTTTATCGTATCTTTGCTCAGAAGATTAGCTAAATCGCCTGTTATTGATGTTACATATACTTCCGGGCTTAAATCCCTATGATTGACCATCAAACTTGGAACCATGCCTGAATGGTCGAGATGTGCATGAGAGACAATCACGGACTTTGGCGATATGTTCCCCACCGGTATTTCTGGTGGGTCCGATGGCCTGAGCCCATAATCCAAAACGATATTATCATCTATTAATATCGCAGAACGCCCTATCTCTTCGCAGCCACCGAGAAATTTTATCTTCATATTATTCCGCAACCTCTTCTTCCTGCACTGGTGTTGCAACACCTATCCTCTCCGTTTTGGCTATCTCAACTCGTCTCAACGGATATATCTTCTTCGCTACCTTGTAGATGTCAGATGATAACTTCCCCAGAATTATCTCCTGTATATATTTGCTCAGTTCTAAGCTACCTGCCCTTTCTGTGAGTATCTCTTCTACCACCTTTCGTATTTGCTTCACCTGAGCTACACTCGCCTTTCTTAACGTAAAACAAGACGTTTTTACACGTAGATTCTCACCGTCTTTCGTCACAACTTTAATGTTTGAATCCACCTTGGAAAGTCCCTTCCTTGCTAAACTCCGGAGGTAACCTCCCTCTACCGTATGCCCCACAAATTTTGTATAAGCCGTATTGTGGTCTACACTATCTATCTCCATAGATAATTTTAAATTTGAATTCTTTATCATCTTGCCCGTAAGGTCACCCAGGGTCATCTCTACCCGCCTACCTATTAACTTAGATGGTTCCTCTGCCACTGTTTCCGCTGCCTTCACTTCCCCAAACATCTTTGGGGCTAATATAGTGTACCAGCCTTTTGCTTTCCACTTATCCTTCTGCCTCTTCCACACCAATACTTTTCACACTCCTCTATTATATAATTTTATGCGTTATATTTTATAAGGAAGAGTAGCATATAAAAACATTCTCTCATCTACTCTGTAGATAATTTAAAACGGATTCAAATATCATTTCCCCATCTCCGTATATATCTGCTTTTCCTCCTTCTCGCCGCCTCGCCTTCACCGCTCTCCTCATCCACTCGTGATCCTGCGATGCAAAGAAAGCCCTTTCCGGGTGTGGCATCATGCCCAATATTGTCCCTTCCTGATTACATATGCCCGCGATATTGTATAAAGCGCCATTGGGATTCCAGGGGTAAGAGGCGTAATTGCCCCCCGGGTCAACATAGCGGAAAACAATCTGGTCGTTGTCATCAAGGAGCTGTAGATATTCCTGCCGTTTCTCCTCGGCAATGAAAAACTTACCCTCTGCATGTGCACACGGTATTTTCATTATGCTGCCCCGTTCTACACCGCCAGTGAAGATGCAGTTACCCCTATTCTCATGCTTTATAAGCGTAGGGCGGCATTCGAAACGTGCAGACTCGTTCGTTGTCAGTGCAACCTGCTGTATCTCTTTATCATTAGAATTAGTACTGTCAAAACCAGGAAGCAGGCCCATTTCCACTAATACCTGAAAACCATTGCATATACCCAATATTAAATTGCCATTATCTAAAAAATCGCTTAGTTCTTCCCCTAAGCTACCTTTTAGCCTCGCGCCGAATATCGCCCCTGCGCGTATGTAATCGCCGGATGAGAAACCACCGGGTATCACCAATAAGTCATAATACATTAAATTCCGCGCCTCTCGTTCACGCACCAGACCTATCAATTGCTTTAAATGCACTACCTCTGCCGATGCACCCAGCCTCTTAAAGGCATAGAATGTCTCGAGTTCACAGTTTGTTCCTTCTATCCGTAGAATGCACACTTTCGCTTTCGTCATCTCTTCACTAACATTTATAATGATGAACCTGATTTTATTACTATTAGAACTTAGAACTAAATACCATATTGGACGGCAATGGCTAACATGTCAGTACTAAGGGAAGAGGAAGGAAGAGAAGGCTTGAAACTTGCAAGAGAAGCGATAGGGCGCTATTTGGGTGAAGGTATAAAGATAAAACCGAAAGAAGGGTTACCCGCGAGTTTCGATGAGAAGAGGGGTGTTTTCGTCACGTTGAATAAACACGGCAATTTGCGAGGCTGTATCGGATATCCATATCCAATATTTAAGTTAAAAGAAGCGATTATAGATGCTGCGATTTCCGCTGCTGTAAACGATCCTCGTTTTCCCGCTGTTACAGAAGAGGAGTTTACATATCTGACCATTGAGCTTACGGTACTTACATTGCCACAGGTATTGAATGTAACGCCACAAGAGCTACCAGAGCATGTAGAAATAGGCAAGCATGGGTTAATTGTAAAAAAAGGTGTATATCAAGGGCTTCTGCTTCCTCAGGTTGCCAGTGACTACAATTGGTCACCGGAGGAGTTTCTATGCGAATCATGCTGGAAAGCAGGTTTGCCACAGGACGCATGGCTGGATGACGACACCGAGGTGAGCGTATTTGAAGGGCAGATATTTAAGGAAGAAGAAGAGGAGTAAAAGCGATGATAGAGATAGATAGATACCGATGTGCATATTGCGGTGCATGTGTGACGGTATGTCCTGCGGATGCAATAAGTCTGATGGGCGTATGGATAGAACTAAAAGAAGAAGAGTGTAACAACTGTAAAGCCTGCGTGAACATCTGTCCCGTAGGTGCGTTAAAGATGATTCAATAGCATTCTTTCTCCCTTTCTATACGTAAGTCACCAAAGAAATGACATGGTTTCAAGACGAATTAAAGTCCCTTCTCATATACTATTGCGTCTTCGCCATCTGCATAATAGCCCTTTACTGTGTATAAGCTCCTGTAACCCTGGTCTTCGTAAAACCTTATCGCGGCTATATTGCTTACCCGCACTTCAAGCGTAACTCTATCGAACCCATCGCCGAGGAATTTCGCATCCGCCGCTTTCAATAATTGCTTACCCACACCAACCCGCCTGTATGCTTCATCCACGGCAATACCAGAGATATGCCCGTGACTATCCCGCACTGCTCCTGCCACGAAACCAATAATAGCGCTGTTCGTGTCCGTATAAGTTGCAACGAAGAAATACTTTTTAAAATAGCGATACAAAGTGGCAATATCATAAGCAGTATTCACCGCTTTTATATTCCTCTTCCACATGCTTATGACATCTCGTAGATCATAATCTACTGCTGCCCGTACCTCTGCCGCCCACCGCGCAGTCATAATTGATTTACACATCTACGCTATAAACTAACTCGTTCTGCAAATAAAAAAAATCCCCTATGTAATCACCCACGCACCTGCAACAACTCCGACTCGTCCAGGACACTTATTTCTATGCCTTTCATCGGTACTCCCAATCCTTTAGAAATATCCGCCAGTTTATTCGGGTTATCGTAGTTATTCACTGCCTCTACAATAGCAGCAGCCATCTTTTTCGGCTCTTCCGACTTGAAAATGCCGGAACCGACAAAGACACCATCTGCACCGAGCCGCATCATGAGTGCAGCATCTGCTGGCGTTGCTATTCCTCCGGCTGCGAAATTAACCACAGGCAACCGCTGCAATTCCGCTGTCTCTTGCACTAATCCAGCCGACACATCCAGCTCTTTTGCAACGTCTTTCAGCTCCTCTTCGTTCTTACCCTTCAACGATCGTATCTCGCCCATAATTAGTTTCATGTGCCGAACCGCTTCCTTCACATCACCAGTACCGGCTTCGCCTTTCGTCCTTACCATTGCCGCACCTTCCTCTATACGCCGCAACGCCTCACCCAAATCGCGAGCGCCACAAACGAAAGGCACGGTAAAGTCACGTTTGTCCACATGATGCGAATCCACAGGCGTTAATACCTCCGATTCATCCACCATGTCCACGCCCAAAGCTTCCAGAATCTCAGCCTCTGAAAAATGCCCTATACGGCATTTCGCCATCACGGGTATCGTAACGGCATCAATAATCTCGGAGATGACCATGGGATCTGCCATCCTTGCTACTCCACCTGCTTTCCTTATATCCGCGGGAACAGCGTGCAACGCCATAACCGCAATAGCTCCTGCTTCCTCTGCTATCTCAGCCTGATTTTTACTTGTAACGTCCATTATCACGCCACCTTTTTGCAGTGACGCGAACCCACGTTTCAAAAGCTCTGTACCATGCCTGAGCTCTCCTATTTCTATCTCCCCAACCTTCTCCATCTTCGTCTTCATCTCCTATCTATGCAATGATGATTTAAATTAAGAAATTCATAGTTAAAAACATTGTATTGATTCACTTCTTTTACCTCTGCTATACAATTACAAATAAAAGATGCTACTCGCTTTTGAGCTTTCAGGCGAGCATGAAACACTGCCGAAAGCAGAAGTTGCAGGATGTCTGCGTGCTTTAAATGTCTCTTATACAGAGCAGATGCGTTCTGAAGGATTTTTGGTGATTGCAGCGGACATAAGACTCGGGATTCTCGATACAATATCAAAGCGATTGGGAATGACGCACAGCATACACGAAATATTGGGTATGAGCAAGCCAGAAGAGCGTGAAATACAGAAACTCATCACAAATACAGATATAAGCGGAATTATGGGACAGGGGCAGACTTTTGTGGTGCGAGTACGAGGCAAGAAACCCGCTGCGTTAGAGCACGGTTTAGAAGGCAGAGCGGGCGAGATAATAAAGAGCAGAGGTTACGAAGTGAACCTGAGGAAAGCGAGTAAGACGTTTACGCTACTGTTCATGAAACATACATGCTGCTTCTGTTTGCTCTTGCATTCACGCGTTAAGAAGGATTTTGAGGACCGGAGACCGCATTTAAGACCATTCTTCTCGCCCGGCGTCATGATGCCAAAGTTTGCACGTGCTCTTGTCAACCTAAGCGGCGTAAAAGAGAAAGAGCTACTTCTCGACCCATTTTGCGGCACCGGCGGGCTATTGATAGAAGCAGGTCTGATGGGTGTATCAGTAATCGGAATAGACGTGCAGGAGAAGATAGTGCGGGGTGCGGCGCAGAACATGCGATTTTACCACCTGAACGCTGATCTGATAGTAGCAGACGCGTCTAAAATAGCTTTGCATGATAAAAGTGTTGACACAGTTGTAACAGACCTGCCTTACGGGCGATCGTCATTAGTATCAGGCTCATTTAATGTACAATCCTCCTCGCTGCGCGTGGAACGTTTATATCTGAATGCGCTGGCTGAAATGCATCGCGTGCTTAAAAGCAGAGGAAGAGTAGTGATCGTCTTCAGTTCGCCTTCTCTTCCGTCTCTTTTCCATAGATACCAGTTCCATATTATCGAGAAGCATAAGTACAGGGTTCATAAAAGTTTAAACCGGTACATAACGGTACTTGAGAAGGAAGGTTGATTCTTTATGTTAATATATATTTATTTTATTTAATATAAGATATCAAGTAAGAGAAAGGTGAAGGAATTGAAGATACAATTACCAAAAGGGGGCGAAGTAGAAGCAATGGACATAGACTTTGAGACGGTAAAAGAGGATTGGAATGAATACAAGCTGGAAGATGGCACGATATTGAAGTTTAAGACGATAGTCAGTAGCGTCATTCGTACCGAGGATTACGATCCAATGACCGGTGATCCCATTTATCATATACGTTCCACGAACGTGATGAGGGTAAGAGTGCCAAATGAGCTGAAGCGATTGCCAGGTGCAAAAAAGCCAGGAGTAGAAGGAGTGGAAGTAGGTTGAACTCGCGGGCATGAGATTCTTTCTATCCAACTAACTTACTATCGTTACGGGTGATGGAGCTGGTAACAGATAGGGCGCGGGCGAAAATGAGTGAAGAGATGCGTAAATGCAAGTTAAAGCCCGAAATTGCAATTTTAACCACTGCTATTTGTGTCTGTGCCGTGATCACCGTTATTTTACCTTTTGGGACCGCTCAGCAGCCGCTGCATGACAATAGGGAACTTAACAGCAACATTACAGTAGTAGTGGAAGATACAATCGTTCATTACCAAAAGCAATCTTTCTGGACTGAACGCGAATTCAAAGCGATTCTGGAGGATAAAGAAGAGTACAAAACCGTAGTGATCAATGATTTAGCGGAAAAGATAGCGAAATACGGAGAACGAGGTGAATATGCCGCTGGTACAGAAGTAGAATTTGACGAGCCGAGAAAAGCGACAGTTCTAAGATGTGACATTCACGATGCGGTAACGAAAAGCGATGACAGGTATCGAGCGACTTTTATTTGGCTTTTGAAACCTCTTGGATTGGATTTTATTGACGATAAATTCAAGGAATATAATGATGGACTGCTATGGAAAGGAGAACTTAGCGGTATTCCCACGAGCATCACCGTTGCAGTACCGCTACAAGAATCGGTATACAAAGCATGGCAACGGCCTGTTGGGCACTGTCATGGTCATGTCTGGTGGACTATCTCAGCGGTTCCTTCGCTTTCTCCGGTACTAACACCATCTTCTTCGCCAGGTCCCGCATCGTCTGGCTTCAACGTGATTTTCGCCATTACAGGCATATTAGCCGTTGGTTATCTGATGTTAAGGAAAAAGAAACATACGCTAATCACACAATAGCGATTTAAACGTGTAAATTATCAATTCTATTCAAAAAAGTAGTGATTCCTGATTGCACTAGAAATTAGACCTTTTTTGCCTTTTAGCATCTGTACAAGTAGTATAATAACTATAAAGCGGGAAAAAATAGTGGATTCCCGCTTATTCCAACCTTATAGCAGGAATCCAATCGTTGTATTTATTGCCGTTTGCATCTGTAAATTCCGTGCATGTGATAGTGCCATTATCTGTTGTTTGTGCGTGCCTATGTATAATTAAAGGATACGAGCCCGTTTCTATCGTGTAGTTGTAACGGTTACCGATTTTTAGCGTGAACGGCGCATCAAACGTAATGTACTGGTAACCCTCCCCGTACTGGTTCCAGCTACCTTCGCCCAGTTTCGTACCATTCAGGTCGTAGAATGCTGCATATTTACTGTGTCCACCTGTTCCCGGGCAGGAATACGTGTACATCCTGTGTATTGTGATCGTATCATTCAGTGTGCCATTTCCCGCAGAACCGCCACCACCGCCTCTTTCTTCTGTATCGTATGCAGCCGTTTCCGTGATGATATTAACGATTCGTGCTGTGGTATAGCCGTAGCCATCCATTGCTTTCACGATGTATGCACCCGGCGGTACTGCGATCGTATTGAATGCGGCACTGAACATACAATCACTTGCAACAGCAGCTTGCGGCACTATCTCAAAGTACCTGCCCCTTACCGTTAGCCAGATAATAGTACCGTCTTCTCTACTTGTCTCTCCTGTTACTTCTAACGGCTCGCCGGCAACCACATCGGCTATTGGATACAGGATTAGCGTCTCTTGCTCTCCAACTCTTACGTAACCCACCCGGATGAGGTCGTCGCTTAATTCTAATATATCATCGAATACCGCCAGCATCTCCTCTTGGGTCCTTGTTCTGAGCGAATAGCAGTCTAAAGCATCCTCGATTGTTATACCACCTCTGCATTTTCCCCGCCGTCCTGGTGTTGGCGTTGGTGACGCAACCGAAGCCCCACCAATCATATCCCCTTCATTACAGCACCCATACACGCCATCGCTTCCTTTGCTGAGCACAACCACGAGGTACCGCCCGGTATCAACGTCATCGCCCACACTGATCTTCTTTAAGAACCTGCCATCTGCTGCGGAAACGCCTGTTGACCCTATATACATCTGCTTCCACGAGCTATCTTCTATATTTGTACCACTGTAACCCTTTGGTGCAACAATGAGTATATCTACACTCTTTGAACCTTTGGCACTACCGCTGACCGTGAACTCATCACCCGGGTCAACTAAATCAGTTGATAACCCGGCAGTCAGATAGGGTCTTACCATGAACACCTCCGTATATCCATCATCTTTTTCCCCGGGACATATACTACCCCCCACTGCTCGGTCTATGTATGCCCTCAGAGTCACGGAACCAGGAATCAAGAATCCCGCAGGTGCATCGCTTGTGTCTATCTCCACTGCAAATTCGTCATTCGCGTTTATTATAACATCATCCAGTTTCGGCACTACCTCACCATCCACTGCAATGTCCAGAGTATCACCGCTCTTTGACGTGCCCTTTATCGTGAGCGTTTCGCCTATTACCACAATAGAAGGCACATCGAACGTCACATTCTTCTCTATTACTGTTATCTCAATGTCCTCTGCGTCTAACCGGGTAGCAGTTGGATAACCGGTTCCATAGTCAGTTGCCGTGATTTTGTATGTACCTGTATCTGTGAAATGCACTGCGAATTTTAATGTGCCTTTAGGGGCCATCGTATTCCAAACGCCTGGGATGTTCATCGCGTTTGTCTGACTATCGCAATCACCTATATCCGTCAGGATTGAGACATTATCGGCTGGCGCTACGGTAATAACGTTATCACTCGTGCCTGTAAAGTCATATCTGTTGTATTCAAAGACGGTATGCGCTGTGTCCGCGGTTGTTACGCTCACGTTGTGCTCTGGTAATGCCGATACCGTCAGGATTATGGTTTCGTTCTTGCCTATTTCGACATCGGAAGAGACGTCAATGCCGCCTCCCTGCTGGTTCAGCATGAACAGCACTACAAAACCATCGTCTTTTTCGATGGATATGTTGTCTGTTCCTTCTGCTCGGTCTATGAATGCACGTAATCGTGCAGCACCCGGAACTGTGAATGCTGCTGGCACGTCCGCCGCACTTGTGTCTATCGCTACTTCAAATTCGTTATTAGTCAATACGAGATCGTTCAGCTTAGCGCATACATAATCATCTACGGCAATATCCACGGTATCGCCGGTGTTTGCCGTGCCTCGTATCGTGAAGCTGTCGCCGATTCTCACGGAAACAGGCACGTCAAAGATGACTTGTTTGTCCGTAACGGTAATGTCAACGGTATCATATAAATCCCATTCGGTTACATCTATTACTTTAATCGTGTAAAGTCCTGTGTCGGTGAACTTAACTGCGTATGTCCTCGTGCCGTCATCGTCTATTGTATCCTCGAAACAGTTGGTCTCAACCGTATTTGGATTGTCATCTATTCCCGGAGGGAATATGACATGCTGGCTTAATGGGTCTGCCTTTACTGTTATACTTCTACCGGCTACACCGGTTACCGTAAGCTCAACGAGTTCGGATTCGATGGCCGAAGTCCTGTTCGCATCAATACTTATTAGTCCCCTTACTATATCCAGCTCCTCCTTTACACTGCTTGCATCCAGGCCACATGCGTTTGCTGATTTCGTTACTACCTGGAATGTGTAATGACCTATATCCCAGTTTGTGGTGTCAATGGTTAAACTTTTCAACGTACTCACTCGTATGGCTTTAAAATTTTGACCATTTTTTTGTGCTATCTGACCTTTAGGGCCCATTATAACGAGATCAACAATGTCTTCATCAAACAGGTTTATCTGTCCAACGTCAATGTTAAGCTCAGTACACCGGGCAAGTGACGTCACTACTTTATCCTGTACTTTTAGCTTCAGTGGCATTTTCGGCTCTTCGTATGAAAGCGATCCGTCGTTCGTAGATGAGTCACCATTGATATAAAAATCTCCTGTTGTCGGCCAGTTTACGTTATAGATGCAATAGTTTCCATCATAGCCCGTAGTCGCTGTATACGTGTTCGCTAAATCGCCTGATTCATACCTCATTACCTGTGGCGGCGCAGTCGTCCAAGCAGTTCCGCTTGGAAATTGCAAATCCTGCCCTTTTAGCACTGTGTTTACTTTGTCCTTCTCAATAACATTGTATCTTCCGCCATTGCTGTAAGCACCAGTACTTCCAATCATCGCGACCATCACTGAAGCAACAACAATTGCTGCCATTGCAATGCCTACTATCGCTTTTACTTTCTTCCTTGTCTTCATTTTGTCTTCTTTCACCATCACTGTCGTCTTTGTATCGTGATCGTCCCCTTATGCGTGCCCATTATGCTTGGATAAGTACCCGCACCGGTATCGAAAGACGTAGGTACCAGCCCTACTGTATAGATATGCACCGTTGTAGTTGCGGTATATCCGTAGCCATCCATTGCTTGCACAGTATAAACGCCATGCGGTGCACCGGTGGTATCGAAAGCAGCACTGAACGTATTGTCAGAAACGTAAGCAGCTTGCGGCACTATCTCAAAGTAGCGACCTTTTACCGTTAGCCAGATGATCGTACCTTCTTTACGGCTTGAATTTCCTGTTACTTCTAACGAGTCGCCGGTAACCACATCCGCTACCGGATTCAACGTCAGCGTCTCTTGTTCGCCGACCGTCACGTAACCCACCCAGATAATGTCGTCACTTAATTCTAATATATCATCAAATACCGCCAGCATCTCGTCCTGGGTCCTTGTTCTGAGCGAATATGTCGTTAAAGCATCATCAATTGTACACCAGTCCATACCGCTACCGTAATAGTCATTGCTTCCTCTGCTGAGCACAACCACGAGGTATCTTCCCGTGTCTACGTATCTTCCAACTTCTATCTTCTTTAAGAACGTGCCATCCGTTGTGGAAACGCCTGTTGATCCTTCATACATCCTCCTCTCCGTGCTATCTTCTATGTTTGTACCACTGTAACCCTTTGGTGCTACTATAAGTATATCTACCACCTTTGTCCCTTTGGCAGTACCGCTGATTGTGAATTCGTCACCTAAATCAACTGTATCTGTGGATAGCCAGGCAGTCAGCCAGGGTCTTACCATGAACACTTTTGTAGCGCCATCGTCTCTTTCGTATGGTCCTATCGTACCCATTCCTTCCGCTCTGTCAATGTACGCCCTCAATGTCACGAGCCCCGGAATTCCAAATGCCGCTGGAGAATCACACGCGCTTGTGTCTATCTCCTCCTCGAATTCGCCGTTCTCGTCTATCACGATATTATCCAGTCTCTGGACTACCTCGTCATCCACTGCAACGGTCACAGTAGTGCCGGTATTTGCCGTGCCTTTTATCGCGACTCGCTCGCCAATGGCAATTGTAGCAGGTACGTCAAAGATAACTTCTTTTTCGGTTACTGTTATGTCAACGGTGTCATACGGATGTTCTGAGTCCGTCTCGTCCGTTACTTTTATCGTGTAAAGTCCTGTATCGTCGAACTCAACCGCGTAGGTCCTCTTACCGTCATCGTCTATTACATCAGTGAAATTGTTAGTCGTTACGCTCTCTTTATTGTTATCAAGCCCAGCAGGGAAATATGCATGTTCACTTTCTGTGTTTTCTTTCACATTAACTGTATGACCTGCCGTACCCGTTACCGTGAGTTTTACAACAGCGAGTTCTGGTACTTCTGTCGTATCCGCTGTTATTGTTACCGCTGCTTTCATTATGGTCAGATCCTTCTTGGGGCTCTGATCATCCAGACCACA
>Ga0190285_1000128_pt1 | contig 16147 bp, 16 predicted proteins | sample 48691823_MG_FD_163429 | JGI IMG/M metagenome (GOLD analysis project Ga0190285, IMG submission 163429) | Hydrothermal vent microbial mat bacterial communities from Southern Trench, Guaymas Basin, Mexico - 4869-18-2-3_MG | ecosystem: Environmental > Aquatic > Marine > Hydrothermal vents >...
GATTTTATAGAGCCTACATTAATGATAAACAACAGAATCTTCGTGGGAAAACTAACAGAAGAAGAGATAATCAGGGGGCTTAAAGAGGAAATTGAGATGGGAAATATGCTAAATCTTGTCTTTGACCTGAAAAAATGTAGATACTGCAAAGCAAAGCAATGCGGCGTGAAAATAATAGGCGATACAGGATTTAAAATAGAGAAACTCATAGATTATCCGGATTTTTCAGAGATAATAGCTGCCTGTACAAAAAATGCAGTTTTCTTAGCATATGGTGAGCCGAAAATAGAAGATTATAATAAAAAATATATTCTAAGCCAGGAGCTTTCGTTAGAGCCGCTAGAAGCCGAGATAGTGATAGAAAAGGACTCAAAATATTGTAATAGAGCATTGACTATATTCTCTCTTTTGAGTTATGTGTCTGATGGTGCAATAAACTTCAAGCCACGAGACTATAATGAAACAAAGTCCAAAATTCCGTTTAAAATCCGTTCACTGCCAAGTATCATTGCAAAAGGTCAAAGATTTTATCTGACAACAGAAAGGGGACTGATAAAGTTTCTTCAAAAGCTTTAATTTATCTTGAACCTGAGAATTCCTCCAATCCCCCCAAGACTTTTTAACTTTTCGCCTCCTTCATGCTCACTGCTCACCACATAAACTTTGCAATTTTTGTTTCTCGATCTCTCTAAAATCTTTTCGTATTTTTCATTTCTCAAAAGCTCGTCAACGATCAGCAACGTATCGATGGCACCATAGCTCAATGCCTTTTCAACATCTTTAATACCATATACAGCCTCATCTTTGAGTATCTTCTGACATATCTTTTCCACCAAGCCTATCTCCCTGGATATTCTCGATTCTTTATACACATCTTCGAGGTCTCCTTTTTTGATCACTTCGTATATCCCGGATCTACCTACGGAAGACGCCCTTTTCAGAACATATTTCCCATTTAAGATAGGGTATTTCTCCTTCAGGTACTTTGCAAACTCTTCTTTAACAAATCCAGGACCTGCAATTATCACTTTTTCTATGGAGTATCTGTCAAAAACTTCTATGATCTTTTCAGCGGTGTTTTTAAAGAAAGTCTCTCTTTCCTTTTTTCTCTTTACAGAGTAGTATTTTCCGGGAATGTTCTCATTTAAGCTTGCTAAAAAATCTATGCCATATCCTCTTACAAGACCAAAAACAGATTCACCCATGTCCATGGTAAGAATAAGAATCTTGGGTGCATTCGTGTTCTTCACAGCCTCCTCTATTCTTTCTAAATCGTATGTTTTCCATTTCTTCGTTACTCCTATGACACTGCCTTCCTCTATATTAAAAGTATGGTAACTTCCTGTATCCTCTCCTTCCTCTATCACACCAGTTATCCTTAATCTATTCGCATCTTTATGAAACTCTATTTTTTCAGCTCGGATCTTTAAATATACAGGTTTTTTTTCTGATCTTTCAGTTCTGATCTTGTCTGTTTTCTGTTCCTCACGTCGAAAGGTCTTGCCTTCGAGAAGATCACCCTTCCTTATTATATGTTTCAAGTGCCAGAGGTCATCTATAGACTCTGCTTTTAACTTTATAAAATTTTTTTTAATATCTTCATGAATAATCTTCATTTACTCTTCCTTTTTCTTTTTCTTACCTTTCAATACTTCCTTGGGCGTCATGTCCTCTGTTATGTCATAATCGACATCAAACCATCTTTCTTCCTCTTTTTTCTTTCCCTCCTTCTTTTTTCTTTTTTCTTCTTTTTCCTGCCACTCAAGTATCTTTTTTATGGACTCTGGGGCATTTCTGTACTCCTCTTCTTTCTTTTCTTCCTCTTCGAACTCTGGTAAAGCGATCTCGCTAAACATCTCCTCAGGTGTTTTTTCTTCCGGAAGTTTCTCTTCTGGAAATATTTCTTCTTCAGGTACTTCTAAACCTTCAAAAAATTCTTCCTCTTCTTCGATCTTGAATCTCCTCTTTGAATATGTTCTTATTCCTATGATGGCTATTATCAGGAGAAGAACAGCTACCAGGATCAAAAGAATTTTGGAGATATATTTTTCATAAATGGGTGTTTTGGGAGGCGTAGTGGTAGGAGGACCTGTTGTTACAGGAGGTGCAGCTTTTTGAACGCTTATGGTATATTCTTTGGATTCAAGCTGTCTTGATTCACCGTATGAATTTTTCCATCTCACCTTCGCTTTTTCCAATACGTACTCTCCCACAGAGATCGCTTTTATTTTGTACTTAAGGCTCATTGTTTCATTTCCTCCGAGAATATCTTTTTGCATCGTTGTTTCTCCTTCCACAAGCTCAAATCCTTCAGGTATTGAATCCTCGATAAATATATCTCTTGTCTCGGAGTCTCCATAATTTTTTATACTTATATTTACTTCTACTACATCTCCCTCGCTGATTTTGTTTTTACTTAAACTTTTTGTGATTGTTAATCCTCTAAGAGTAAAAGTTATTATTTTACCATCTGTGGAGTAAGAAACTCCCCATTTATCCTTATAGATGGCTCTGGGAGTAAGTGAATAAACGCCACCTACATTTCCAATAGCTGTATACGTTATCGTTTTTGATTCGCCAATCTTGAGATCTCCTTCCCATCTGTTTGTCCCGTTTATCAACTCAAATCCTTCCGGAAGTTTTTCTTCCAAGATCGTATCCACAGCATCCGCTGTACCTGTGTTAGTTGCCAAAATACTGATTATGAAAGAGTATCCAGAATCTACGTAATACTTGTTTTGTTTGATTATCATCTTTTCTACAGTTCTTGCCATCTCTATTTTTGGTTTATCTGCATCTATCTTCTGAATAAATCTCTGTTCTCCTGGATATTCATTTCCAAGTATGTCATAATATGAGTATGTGACATCAACACTGAAATCATAAGCTGTACTTGATATTGGCACCCTGATAGTGAATTTGTATATCTGGTACTCTCCATTCTTAAGATTTTCTATCTCTTTTTTCAGATCCCCGTCCACGAGTTCCCCTTTATTGTAAACATGCTCAAGTGTTATATTTTTTGCAAGCCCATTACCTATATTCGAGACTTTGCCTATTACAGTTAACAATTCTCCGTCCTGAACGCTCTCTCTTGAAAGAGAATATTCCAGATTGAGTTTTGGTATTCCGCTGACATCTATATTTACATCAGGAGACTCGTACTCGAAGTAATTATTTTCATAATCGCTGTACCTTACCTTGCATCCCTTTAATTTAAATTTTCCAGGCTCATCTGCTTTTATTATATAGCTGAAAACCTTCTTTTCGTTTGGGTTCATTCTATCGATCTTGAAAACATTCACGTTTCCAGTTATTTCCTCTTCTTTACTGCTCGTAAGAGAGAACTCTTCGGGAATAGAGTCAACAATCACTATATCTTTTGCAGGCTTGTTTCCTGTATTTGTCACTACGAGAACAACGATTATATGCTCGTTGATTACGATATTAGTCTTATCAATGTTTTTCCTCATATCCAGTCTCGGAAACTCCTTGTAAACTATTATATGGGATATTCTTTCTGGTTTAATAGATTGCTCATAGAATTCTCCTCTTTCGTCCTTATATCTCACCTTAGTTATCAGTTCATAATCTCCTATCTCTTTAGCTTTCATTCTGTATGAAAACTCGGTACTTTCCCCGGGTGAAAGTTCGCTTAAAGTTTTGGAAGCCTCACCCTCTACCAGTTCTAATCCTGAGGGTGTATAACATATTATCTCCAGATCATAAGCTTTTAGATCTCCTGTGTTCTCAACTGTGACAGTTACATCGCTCTCTTCACCAAGTATCAGCTTTTTATATGATACAAATTGTTTTATATCCAGTTGCACAGTTTTTGGATATACATTTATATTCTGTTTGAACTCCTCCTGGAAGTTTTCCTCGACATCCTCGCCTTCTATATTTACATACTCCATTTTATAGTTAACACCAATCGTAATGGGATGATACTCTTCATAAGATACTACGGGAGCTTTTAATCTGAGGAGAATAACTTTTTTTATCGGCAATGGTACTTTACTAAGTACAATATGATCGAACCTATAACATTCACCTCCTGGACTATTTAAGCCAGAAAATGATACTTTCTTTATCTTGCTTAAATCCAGACCTGAGTTTAAATCAGGGTTTTTCAGACTCAGACCCTTCATTTCCCAATTCCCTGTACTTCCAATGCCTACATTCCATTCAGCTGTATTCCCATCTGAATCCTCAAGTACAACTTGAAAGGGTTCATTATTATTTTTATCACTCGAATATACAAGAAAATGTAAAAACTTATAATCCGTGAAATCATCAGGGGAAATCAGATCAACAAACAACTTTCCCTCTGAAACCGGATCAGCGTCATTTTTAAATTGCAATGAGTTTCCAAAATATCCTCCTGCTACTGAAAGAGTTCCATTCACTGTTTCCCATGTTTCTGTACAAGGGAAATCATTAGAATGACATGTATCATCCATATAATCCCAAACTGTTCCAATCACTCCATATGGTGACCTAGGGTACATATCACCCACATATATGTAATTACTGGATATATTGCAGTAACTCAAAAGCGTATAGCCAAAATGATCCACACTCACAACGACATCAGAAGCTTTGTAGTTGCCAACATTTTCTATGACAGCGTACATGTAGATTTCTTTTCCGGAAACAGGAACTGTTGTATCCATTTCTGTAAGATTAAAATCGTCATAATTCATTAGCTCCCTGACATCTGGTTTTAAAGTTACCGTTCCATCTCCAATATTCATAATCGTATAAGATCTTGTGTTTATACAATCACCCGTGATCGTTGCGAAAGAATCGCCAATACCGAAAATTTCATAAGAATCGAGAACTCCATTTTTATTGACATCTATTTTAAAACTGCCTGCTGTCGCTTCTGCTTTGAAAGTATAACCATCCAATTCTATTGACGTACCGACACTCTTAGTCATCTCTTTTATTACAATATTCTCATAAAGTGCGAAGTTAGTTAAGGAGATAGTTGGTCTTTCCCTTAATGATATTTTTATCTCAACTTCAAATTCACCATCATAATTTCTATCCTCAATGCTCAATATCTCGACTTTCAAAACTTCCTGGATAACAAAAGTATTGTCACATAAGTCCAGAATATACTCTCCTATAAAATTCCCTTCTCTAAAAACCTGGAAATATACTTTATCAGGAATCATCTTTGTCTGCGCATGTTCCCAGTATCTCTTACTCACATCGAAAAGAACTATGGTATACTCGTTCACAGCTTTTAGATCCCCTATTTCCATCCATAAGGTATATAAATCTTTATATCTTGCCTTTGGCTCTATTTCCTCTGTTAGAGCAATATCTATTTGGTCACCATCAGGTACACTGTCTTCATCCTCATCGACATTTTCACCCCTCATGTGGTCATTTTTATTCAGTTCTACATACTCGATAGCTCTTTCATATCCTAATTCACCAGTTTCAGCTTCTTTATATGCTTCAACTCTGTACTTCGTTCCTTCAGTATCATACACTATATCTTCGAATTTATAACTTCCGTCAGTAGCCGTAGTCGTTATATATCTCTTCATATAACAGCAGGCAACTACTGTGGCACCTTCAATTTCCTCTCCAACATCGTACACATCGTTGCCATTTTTATCCTCAAAAACCCTACCATCGATGTACCCATCCTCTTGAACTAAAGCTTCTACAAAATAGGGAAACGCTAAAATCAAAACTAAGGAAACCATGTATATTTTCTTTTCCAACTTTTTCAATCTCATCATCTCGTGAGCTTTTTGAGTCTTGTTAATCTTGCCTTGAGAACTTCCAGTTCCTCTCTTGTTAGTGCTCCACCTCTGAGTCTTGCAATCTCCGCATTCAGAGTGGCTATTTTCAAAGAGAGGATCAAGTTCAGTATCAAGCTTATCAATGTCACCGCAAATAAAATAGGTACGTTTGCTTGTAATATCTCTATGAAGGTCATTTAATCCCTCCCAAAGAGAGCCTTGAAAATTCTCTTCAGCGGATTCTCTGGTGCTGGAGGTATGTACTTCTCACCCAGTAAATCGGCAGCAAGCTTCTTTATGGCTATCGAAGCAGATGAGTTTGGGTTCCTTACTACAAGAGGCTCTCCAAATGCTGCAGCTCTTTTTACCTCAGGATCTTCTGGAATAACAGCTACAACTTCTGTCTCCAGTATCGTCTCTACCTCCTCCTTCGAGAGTTCTGTCATATCGAATCCGACTCTATTGAGAACAGCACCAACTACATGCGTTCCCAGCTTTTCAGCTACTATTTTAGTTTTCAAAGCATCACTCATCGATGTTATCTCAGGATTCACCACAAGAACTAAGTTCTGTGCAGCAGCGATAGCTGTGACAGCATCTACCTCTAACCCTGGGGCTCCGTCTATCAAAAGGTAATCCGCTGATCCTATAAGAGTCTTTAGAACATTTTCGAGCTTTCTTGGATCTGCTTTCTGTACACCACTTAAGGATAATCCTGCAGGTAATATTTTTACTCCTTCAGGACCATCATATATTGCCTCTTCTGGTTCGGCTTCTCCAGACAAAACTTCATGAAGCGTTACAGGCATTCCCTCCATGCCCAGCATCAACTCCAGATTAGCCATATCGATATCTGCATCCAAAATCATTACCTTTTTTCCTCTCTGAGCTAAAGCTATTCCTAAATTTGCACATACTGTTGTCTTCCCAGTTCCGCCTTTTCCTGATGCTATTACTATAGATTGACCCATAAACTATCCTCCTCAAAGTAATGCTTCAATTTTTTTTCCAATCTCCTTCGCATCTTCCATTATTTTTGCAATTGTAGAATTTTTCCTTGTTCTGACAAAAAGATAAACATTTCCCACATCTACAACTAACATGTCCCCCTTCTTGCCTTCTATCATGATATAATCGATTGCTCCTACCTTCGTAGACTCCACATTTCTTACAAGTCTGTTAAAAACTTCTGCCGCTATTATACTGCTTCTTTCTATCTTTATCTCTGGGGGGGCATCCATAGCCACCATAAACCCTCCTTTCTCTATGACACTGCTGCCTATTACTCCTCCGTTCTCTTGTTTAAATTTGGTAAGAAGTTTTTCTATTATCATTTTTTCTCACCTTTCAATTCTCTGAGTATACTTCTAAGTTTAAGCCTTATTAATCCCAAGTTGACCTTTGTTTCAGTGACTATTCCTACCAGAAAATTCCCACTTTTTGCAATGATCATCTTTCCTTCGAATCCACTGACCATTACCTGTTCCAGATCGCCCATTCCCGTGGATTTAGCTGTTTTATCGGAAACATCATAAATATCTTTTAAAATCTCTGACAGGGTTTTGCTCTCTTCAGGAGAAAGATCAGAAACGATCGGATTGTTGCCTTCTATTATCCCTACATGCGCTATCCCTTCTATTTTCTTTAAATCGGCTACCACTCTGTCTATCATCAAAATCACCTATTAGTTTATTGATAAACTACTATATAAACTTACTCTTTTTTATTCTTTTTGGGTAGAATCGTAAAATTTAAATAGAAGGGTGGGTAAAAATGATAAAGCGGCTGTAGTGTAGTGGTTAGCACTTGGGCCTTCCAAGCCTACGACCCGGGTTCGAATCCCGGCAGCCGCATAACCGTTCTGGAAAGAAACAATGAAACAATTATTTAAAAAGTAAGAGGGGAAACAAGTGGATGTAGTTCTGAAGAAACTACATCTATCTGTTGATGAAAATTCTCTATATATAATACTGTGTGAGTCGTGCGTCTAATGGAAGGAACACAAAACTATTTATAATCTCACAACTAATAGAATAAGGATTCCTATGTTAAAAGAAAAAAGTATGGTATGAAAATATTTTTAGTAATTTGTTATTTACATTGTAAAGGAGATTAGTATGAGTGATCAGGGAATAGAAGAAAAACAGGGAATTTTGATTATAGATGATGATCCTGAGATAGGAAGAACTCTTTCAGATATACTTAATCTTGAGGGATATCACCCTATCGTAGCCCTGACGGGAAAGGAAGGAATCGCTAAAGTAAAAAATGAAGATATCTCCCTGGCCTTAATTGATCTCAAACTTCCTGACATGCCTGGAATTGATGTATTAAAAGAGATCAAAAAGATCTCTCCCAAGATAGAGATTATTATACTGACAGGATATGCTTCATTGGAGTCAGCTATAGACGCCATTAATCTCGGGGTCTTCAGCTACATCCAAAAACCGTATGATGCTAAGGAGTTGATTATGAGTATCAAAAGGGCTCTAGAAAAAAGAAAAATAGAAACTCTCTATGATGAAAAAGAAATATTTCAATCTTTAATAGAAAGATTACCTCTTGGAGTATCAATAATTGATAAAAATAACTGCTATAAATATATCAATCCTAAGTTTATTGAAATGTTTGGTTATACCCTAAAGGATATTCCTACGGGAAAAGAATGGTTTAAGAAGGCGTATCCTGATTTGGAATATAGAAAGGAAGTCATTTCAACGTGGATCAACGACCTAAAAAATGCAAAGCACGGAGAAGCAAGACCCCGAACATTTACAGTAAAATGCAAAGACGGCTCGAAGAAGGTGATTTACTTTAGACCTGTTACAATTGGAGAGGGATATCAGTTTGTTACATATGAGGATATAACAGAGCGTAAAAAAGCAGAAGAAGAATACATGAAACAATTGAAAAGTCTGATTAAGATAGGAAACGAGATGAGAATGAACTTAGAACTGGAAAAGTTACTTCAAAACATTTGCGAAACTATAACAAAAAATCTTGGCTGGCGACAAGTTATTTTATCCTTACGAGATTACGAGAAAGGAACGTCACAGCCATTTGCTGTAGCAGGGTATGATGAAAAAAAGGCACAGGAGATACTCTCCAGCCCCCCTGTCCCTATAGAAGCTACCAAGAGATTTCTTCGTGATGAATTTAAGATAAGCGAGTCATATTATATTGATCACACTCACTGGAAAGAGATGAAAAAGTATCCTGGAGAGCTGATCATAACCCCCGCAAAAAATTCTAAACCTGACGGATGGAATGAGAAAGATGTACTGCTGATCCCTATTCAAAGTTCAGAAAAGATTCTCGGTTTTATCTCACCTGACAATCCTGTAGATGGAGAAAGACCCACTCTTAGAAAAATACAGGCACTGGAAATATTTGCTAATCAGGCGGCGATCGCTATCGAGAACGCAAGACTTTATGCCGAACTTCGAGACGAGCGCAATCGTATAGAGTTCTATATTGATCTGATGGGTCATGATATAAACAATTTAAATCAGGGTGTGATAGGTTATCTCGAATTATTACTGTTAATGCACGATTTCCCAGATAAATTCACAAGGTATGTTAAAATAGCTCTTGATCAAGTTCAGAGAAGTGCAAACCTGATCAGGAATGTAAAAAAACTTTCTGCACTTCAGAAAGATAAAGTTGAGTTAAAAACAATAGATGTATATCCTCATTTTAAACAGGCCGTTGAGAATGTAAGAAGATCATTTCCATCAAAGGATATAAAAATTAATTCTAATATTGTAAAGGAAAAATATTTTGTCAGAGCTAACGAGTTACTGGTGGATGTTTTCTCAAACTTATTGAACAACGCCGTGAAATATGATAAACATGATACAGTGGAGATAGACGTCGAGATCGGTGAAAACGAAAAATACTGGAGAATAGAGTTCAGGGATAGAGGTCCAGGAATCAGAGATGCCCAGAAAGAACTCATTTTCAAAAGACATGAGAGACTGGATAGGAGTATTCATGGCTCTGGAGTAGGGCTAACTTTAGTGGATCGCATACTAAAAAGTTATAATGGAAAGATCTGGGTTGATGATAGAGTTAAAGGAGACATGACCCAGGGGAGCAATTTTATTGTGCTCTTGCCGAGAGAAACAAAAGAGATTTAAATAAGGAATATGAAAAATGATTAAGCGGAGGTTACCGAGTTTGGCCAAAGGTGCAGGATTCAGGGTCCTGTCTCGTAGGAGTTCGGGGGTTCAAATCCCCTCCTCCGCACCTTTTTTCTTTAAGATCTGCACGAAAAGAAAGAAGATAAAACTATGTAAGCTTATTGAAATCTGCCGTACTATTTTGACGTTGAAGTTTAACAAACATTCATACTTATATTTACGAGACCACTTCGCATATGGGATAGGCGAATATCCACGAATGCTATTCTATAATTAAAGAGCAGTATAAGGATATGTGCCAGATTTCTGAATGAAAAAACATTTATAAACTCCACTTATACTATTGGAGGGTCTGGAGATAAACTCTTATAACTTCCACTCCTCTCACTATCAGTTCTCAACACGCCGATCTTCTTTCCTTACATAAATGGGAGCACAATACACCAAAACCTTTTTCAGGCAAAACTATTATACTCGTTTATGAAGAAATTTCACTATACAGAAGTAAAAAAGGAAAAAGCCGAGGAGGGAGCTGTTAATACAACTGTAAGATGGCTTATAGCAAAAGATACGGGTGCAGAGAACTTTGCAATGCGATTGTTTGAAATAAACTCAGGAGGATATAGTCCGTACCACAAACATCCATGGGAGCATGAAGTATTCGTACTTGAGGGCGAAGGTATTATTCGCGGAGAAAATTGTGAAGAAAAAATATCAAAAGGTGATGTCTTATTCATACCTGCAAATGAAAATCATCAGTTAAAATGTACGGGAAAAACTCTAAAATTTTTGTGTCTGATTCCGTATAAAAGATAGACTACTATCTCCTATCTTTCAACTGTTTTTCTTTTTCAGGCCATATACCAGTTTTTTGACATACGCCAAGTATATGACTGCATATAGGATTCCCCTTGAAAAACGGACAGTTACACTCATATCTCCCATTTTCATATTTTACCCAGTATCTCCCATATTTTTTAGAGTTAACGACATATCTGAATCTTTTCCATCCTCCATTTTCAGATCTTTCCCCATCTATAAATTGCATACTTTTTGACCGTCTGAGGTACTCTCTACTCATAGCGTATTTTACAGAAAGTCTTCTATCTTTTATGATCATATTTTCAATCCATTCAGGCATTTTTCTCATTTTAAATCCTCTCTTATTTCACCATTTGGCAGCGTAATTATCTGGAGGTATCCCTCTTTTCTCCATTTGGTATCTCACACAGTTTTTGTAATCGCATAGGCAATACTTTTTAATCCAGTATGATTCGAGTTTATTCTGATCTGTAAAATCCAATATACAAAACTGCGGAAAGAAACAAAATCTCCATTGCCGCGTAAGATAATCTTTTCTTTCTACTCATGATCTTTCCTCTCGTTTCTCTTAGAGCGTTTACTGTTATAAACGCAGTTCCGAAGAGGATCAAGATAACGAAGATTGGATTCATATATATCACCTGATATATGTTCTCAGATGTTAAAAAGTTTCACAAATTACCCCTTTATATTAATTATAGGTTTTAACATTGCGACTTTTTTTGCGATTCCTGATTTGTCCATGCACTCCACAACATTTACAATATCTTTATAGGCTCCCGGTGCTTCCTCTGCAATCCCTGCCATTGAGTGGCCTCTTACGTATATGCCTTTGTTCTCCAGTTCCTTCAGGAGTCTGTCTCCTCTATACTGATGTTTGGCTTTCTTTCTGCTCATGGCTCTTCCCGCACCGTGAATCGCTGACCCAAAGGTTGCATTCATCCCCTTTTCAGTACCTCTTAAAATAAAAGAGCACGTACCCATAGTTCCGCCGACCAGAACGGGCTGCCCTATCTTTCTGTATTTTTTAGGTATCTCTTCCCTTCCAGGACCAAAGGCTCTTGTAGATCCTTTCCTGTGAACATACAAAAGTTTTTTCTTTCCATTTATTTTGTGATATTCTTTTTTGCACGTATTGTGACCGATAGAATAAAATTTTGGAAGTTCTTCGTCAGGAAAAACTTCTTTAAAACCTTTTCTAACCAAATGCGTTAAAACTTCGTGATTTGCAAAGGCACAGTTTATCCCACAGCAAACAGCAGAAAAGTACTTTTGTCCTTCTTCCGAGTTTATGGGTGCGCATACAAGTTCTCTGTCTTTTATCTTTATCCCATACTTTTTGGTAGCTTCGGCAAGCTTTTTAAGATAATCTGTGCCTATCTGATGTCCCAATGCACGGGAACCGCAGTGAAAAGAAACCACCACATCTTTTTCTTTCAATTCATATACCTCGGCAGCTTCTTTGTCGTATATCTCGGCGACATACTGTACCTCAAGATAATGATTTCCAGAACCCAATGTACCGATCTGTTTGAACTGTCTCTGTTTCGCTTTTTCACTCACATTTTCCGGATCAGCGTCTTTAACTCTACCTTTTTCTTCAATATATTCCAGGTCTTTTTCTTCACCGTACCCATTCTCCACAGCCCATTCAGCTCCGCCCATGAGCACTTCGTCTATCTGATGAAAATTCAATCTGACCTTTCCCGTTGAGCCCAAACCTGCCGGTACTATTTTAAATAATGAATCTAAAAGAGATTTGGCATTTTTTCGTATATCCTCTTCTTTTAGAGACGTTTTTAACGTTGTTACAGAGCAATTTATATCAAATCCTATACCGCCCATTGTTATTACTCCTTCTGTATCGAACGCACCAACTCCCCCTATGGGAAATCCGTATCCTGGATGAACATCACTCAATGCTATACTACATTTTTGGATACCTGGCATGCATGCCACGTTGGCTATCTGCTTCAATGCATTCCAATCCTTTCCAAGCCTCACATCCTCTTTTAAATGTTCTATTATCTGCATATTCCCATAGATCATCCCAGGTACTCTCATCTCTTCCTGTTTTGGTAATTCCCATTCATAATCTGTAATTCTTTTTAGATTTAGAAGATCCATTTTTATCACCTATACATCTACAATGCATTGTATAAATATCTTTTCATCTTTTTTTCCGATCTTCAATCCGGAATATGTTGCAGCCTTTACCTCTATCTTCGCTTTGTGTTTTTTCTGATCAAACCTTTCTCCTGAACCAGTTCCTTTTAGAGTATACAAATCGTTTTTATTGATCTTTACTTTGAATCTGGAAAAACTCATCTCTTCAATATCCTTTTTTGTCAGAAGCTCGTTTAACCATTCAACAAAAAGAGCTTCAATATCGGGAGCCTCACATTTTATTTTCACATTTTTTTGAGAATTTACCTTTTTCAAATCTACCATAATTGAAAACATGGCTTTTGCTCCGTTTTCAAATGCCTCCTCTATTGTATCTCCATATCCTCTTATACCTATATCCGCTTCATGCTCCAGAAGTTCATACTCCATACCATAAGAATGTTGAGGAAGGTTAAATAATTTCCTTTGATTTTTAATCTATATATCCCAATATCTCTCCGAGCTCTTTTATACGTTCTCCAAGTTTTTTTGCTGATCTTATTGCTTCTTTGTCTTTTGTTATTTCTCCTTCGTCAAATCCAATCCCACAAATCCCTCTATTTGCTGGAATAATTTCATGTTTAAGGAAAAATGCATTAATAGCTGTAATAGCATTCTCCAATCCATACCTCCTTCCCACAATAACTGCTCCTCCGATTTTATTCCTGAGTTTTTCTCTCATGCACCATGTACGATCCATAAATGCCTTCAATTGCGCTGTAACATTGTTAAAATAAACTGGGCTTCCCATAACAATTCCATCACTTCTAAGGAGTAATGGTATGAAGATCTTGCTCATATCATCCTTGATCACACATTTACCCGCTTCTACACAAAATCTACATGAACGACATGGATTGATATCATAATCCGCAAGCTTAAAAAACTCTCCACCTGTTATTGAGAGTGTCAATTTCAAAAGATAGTCTGTATTGCTATTTTTTCTTGGACTTCCCGAAATATATAAAATTTTCATTTCAACAACCCCCTCACGATAATATCTACCGCTTCTTCCTCTGTCAATCCTCTTGCCATAAGTGTTTCCAGCTCCTTCTTATTTATTCTCCCTATCGCAGCTTCGTGTGTTACCCTTGCTAAAGGATTTTCTACACTGATTTTAGGAGTTGAGGCTGCCCTTGCACCTTTACCATGTACTACCTCATGACAATCCACATGTCCCCTGGTATAAGCTGCATTACCTTCTATCTCTCCTAAAACATTACCAAATGCATTATCAATAAGAACAATCCTGCTTTTGGCAGTTCCGGCAGCATATTCTCCATTTAGATGAAGCGATTCTCTAACTTCTATCCTATCATCTTTTTTACCGTAGACCTTTGTAAGGAGATCACATGCACTTCTCTCATCCTGCTCTATTTCGTAATCAATGTTCAGAATTCCTACCCTTCCTCTTGTCAATCTAAACTCTTCAGAAAGTTTTCCTCCTTCCTTTATTTCACCTCTGAGCTTTGGATATACCAGTGTCCCACCGCTTTCTGAATGATAATGTTCTTCAATATACGACATATTTCCATTCACACCTATAGATACTCTGGAATTCATTATATGCTCTATATGTTTGGCGTTTGGAAACGTGCAATGAGCCAGAAACTCCACCTTTGCATCTTTTCCAATAAAGAACTCAGAGTTTATCACCTGTTTTCCTTCTTTTGGTAACATGCCAAAACATAGATGTATGGGTGATTCAATTTTTACTTTTTCATCTATGAATATTTTTACATTTACTCCTTCTTTTATAGATTCATGTTTTACATGGAAGCCATTTATTTCGTTCTTTCCAAGAACATTATTTTCATTTATCACAATGCTGCCAAATTTATTGTCAATGAGGACCTTTTCATTCCCTCCCGCTTTTTTGTATGCATCGATCATCGCCTGAAATTCTTTAGAGTAATCAAAATTCATTTTAAAATCTCCTCTTCTATTTCTCCTATGTGATCACATTCCTTACAGTATCTTTTGAAAAACTCCGTTACTTCCTTTACATTACCTTCTTTTACAATTTTTCCATTGCATAGGAGAGCAACACTGTCACCGATCTTTGCCATCTCTTCACTATGTGTTATCAGAAGTACAGAAGCTCCCATTTTTTTGAAACTTCTTATCATCTTTTTTATAGCTGCTATGGAGGCCATATCTATACCAGAATCCGGCTCATCAAGAATCACAAGTTTTGGTTTTATGGATAATACAGAAGCAAGTTCTACTCTCTTCCTCTCACCGCCACTTAAATTCTCGTCTACTACTCTATCGAGATAAAGATCAGGATTAAGACCTACAAGTTTTAGAGCTTTTTTAGGATCCGCAGAATTCTTTTTGATACTAAGGTACTCTCTTACAGTTATCCCTTCAAAGTTTGCAGGTGTCTGCCATGCAAGTGTTATACCAAGTTTTGCTCTTTCAGTTATTGAAAGATCTATGATATTCTTTCCGTTGAATATTATCCTCCCTTTGTCAGGACTGTACCCGTTCAATCCCATAATTATAGCTGCCAATGTTGTTTTACCTGTTCCATTAACACCTATAATAGAATGTATCTCACCTTCTCCTATTACAAGATTAATCCCTCTCAGGATCTCCTTTTCTCCAGCATTGTAGTGAATATCCTTTAATTCGAGCATATTTCTCTATCTCTCATGCTCATCACATGGTGCTGCACCGGATAACTTGCCTGCCAGATATTCGTTCAGGATATCTTTAACTTTTCCACTGATTCCTGTTACAGGCTGAACACCAAGATTTTTAAACCAATCGATTGCTCTCGGTCCCATGCCTCCAGCTATAATTACACTCGCACCTTCTCTTGCAATGAACTGTGGTACGACTCCAGGTTCATGTCTATCATAATATGGATTTTCTTTGTTTTCTACATCCTTTACTTCATTATTTTCTATATCAACAAAAACATAGTAAGGACATCTGCCAAAATGGTATGCCAGTATACTCTCAATTCCTTTATCTTCTTCTGTAGCAAATGCTATTTTCATTTTATCACCTCTTTACATACCTCTCCAATTTTCTTCCTCTTTCTTTAAGAAGTTTTGCAATTCTTCTTTATTCATCACCACTGTTTCCACTTTAACATTTAAATTCATTTTCTCCAAGGGCTCCCTTACACTTTTAATAAGCTGATCCTTTATGGGAATATTCGGAAAAGGAAAAGCCATGGTAACTTTAACTTCATTTCCTTCAAGTTTTATATCCTTCACTATTCCCAGCTCTATCAAACTG